>Ga0081540_1000057_pt1 | contig 121566 bp, 112 predicted proteins | sample TabmetS2T1R1_FD_71024 | JGI IMG/M metagenome (GOLD analysis project Ga0081540, IMG submission 71024) | Tabebuia heterophylla rhizosphere microbial communities from the University of Puerto Rico - S2T1R1 | ecosystem: Host-associated > Plants > Roots > Rhizosphere ... | reverse complement strand
GACTACGGCGGTCACGCTGCTGAAAGAGGCGGAGGAAGGCTGCCGAGGAAAACTCTTCTCAATCTCATCCAGGTTTACTTGCCCTATATTCCCATTTGCCCTTGGATCCCGCAGGCCCTGCCAACGCGAGGCCGTAGCGTTTTAGCGAAGGTGGCTCGACAACAACAGGGAGCTGGAACCGCTGGCGTAGACTTTCAAAAAACTTTTCCCCGTTCGCTTAAGCAAATTCCCTCCAAGCGTTCTGCCAGAAATTCCGACGATCTGTCAAGAAAAATCAAAAATGTGACAAAGCCAGTATCAGAGGACGTTTTGGCCGCACCCGACGGTATCGCGTTCGGAAGCATCGGAAGTTTCGCTGGAGCTCAAAGCTTGGGCGCTTGGTACAGCCAAATCACAAAGGAACGAAGCGAAGGGTAAGGAAGGGTGCTGGCAGATCGCTCGCCGGCACCCTTCACCTCGCTGTAAACCCGTGGCCGGGGTCCCGGGCCCCGCCCACAAATAAATTATTTACGCTCGACTGGGTTTATGGATTCTTGAGCACCACTTTCGCTGCCGGCTTGCTCACTTCGAGCCGCGCGCTTACTTTTTGGACTTGCTCGGCCTGCTCTTTCAGCTTAGCCGTGAGAACTTCCATGCCCTTCTGCTGTCGAGCGATGGCTGACTTTAACTCCGCAATACTTGCTTGTTGTTCCTCGACTTTCTTGTGCTCCTTGAGAAACTCGTTGAGTAACATCGAGTTGATCTGCTCGTAGCGAACGGTCACCGTTTCACCATCCTTGTGCACAACGAGGCTTGGGTCCACCTTGGCAACCTCCTCGGCGATCAAACCATATTGTTTCGTGTTCTTCCAATCGCTGTTGAATTTGAAGGTTACTGGCTTGAGCTGGTAGAGCGTTTCACTCGCCTTGTCCATCGGTTGAATGTCATGCTTGTACTTCCGGGACGAGTTGAAGATGCCGACCACGTTAAATTCATCGACAAATACTGCCGTTTGTGTGCCTGGATCGCTAGTCGGTTCACCGAAAATGCTGCCGATGAAGCAGGTGTTATCCAAGTCGAGAAAAGGACCTGCCGCGTCGACGCCGATTGCGATGTTGTTATTGGCGTGAACTAGGCCAATTCCAGCATTATGACCTAGAACGACGTTGTCATTGCCATCGACAATCGAATTTCCGGGCTCTTGACCCATAGCAGTATTTCCATTGCCGGTTGCCGGCAACAGTTACCTGCTCATGCTACCGCGTCGCGCAATGGGCGCATTGGCTGCCCGTTAGACAGACGTTACCGCGTAGTAGAAGACGAACAGACTATTTTGGGGCAAGGGAATTAACGATTTTTTCAAAGCGCGGGTCACCGCGCAGCGGGTCCCAGAACGGATCTCGCCTGATCTCGCCGTAGGAGACGCCGGCGGGGAGTTTTGCGAGTGTTTCCAGTTTGTCGAGCGCCTGGTCGCGCTCCCCCGTCCACGCACAGATTACCGCAAAAAAGTAGAGGACTTCCGTGCCGTTGAGAGCGTCTCTGGTTGGGGGGAGAAGTTCGACCGCCCTGCGGCCCTCGCGCTGTGCTTCTTCTTTCCGCCCAAGAGATGCGTCTATCAAACCCAGGAAACAGAGCTTCGAAGCATCGTCAGGCGTCGCGCGGACTGCCTTTTCTTGCTGCGCGCGAGCGGCGCTAAATGCGGCGTACTCATCGGCTTTGTCTCCTTTCATGCGAGCGATCAACCCATGCGCATAAGCCGGGCTAAATTTGACATTGCCGATGCCTCTCGCATTCATCACCGGATAATCCAGTGTGGCGAGCGCTCGCTCGGCGGCGACAGGATCGCGTTCGTACAAACTGACAAAAAAACGCCCGCGTGTCAGATCTCTCGCCGACGCAGGGTTCTTGAGAATCTTTTCAAGAACATCATGCCATGGCTGGCAGTCCCCTCGCTCATGGAAATCGATCCAAGCAGGCAGCAGCCGCGCGTAGTTGCTCTTTGTTGGGAGGGTAAGGCCGCGATCAGAAATCTCTCTGGCTCGTTTGTAGTCGCGTGAGCAGAGATACGTAAATCCTGCGCCGAAAAGGACATCATCATTTTGTGGATCCAACTCCATTGCACGCTCCAGTTTATCCTCGGCATCATCCCAATGCCCTTGTCTTCGATCGATGTACCCGTTCAGTTCAAAGATTCGCGCGTTGTTTGGCATTGTGCGGAGGGCGATGTCTAGCTCATCCCGGGCGCGGTCGTAATCGAGGTAACCATAGTAAGAGTGCAGAGCCGCGGCGAGATGCACCTCGCCCGAACCCGGGTTCAGTCGCAAAGCGGAGTTGATTGCCGACTTCGCTAGCTCCAGACGGCCAGGCGTGCGATTGAGACCTGTCCAGTAGATCCCGTCGTGGGCCCTAGCCAACTGGCAATACGCCAGAAGAAAGACCGGGTCTCGCGTCAGGGCCTGGTTAAGCAACTCGACGGCTTTGAAAAGGTTTGTTTCACTGCTGAGGCCATAATAGAGAGACTCTTCAATCAATGGGGCGGCGCGAACATAAAGATCGTAGACAACAAGGTCTTTGGTTGGTCGCTCCTGAATGGCCATCTGCTCGTAAGCTGAAACGTTCGCTCCCAGTCGATTTGCGGCGGCTTGCGCCACGTCCGTCTCGATGGCGAACACTTCATTTAAATGGCGATCGTATTCCTGCGCCCAGAGGTGCGTGTTGGTGCGAGTATTTACCAACTTTGCATTTAGGTGCACCTTGCCGCTGGAGCGGCGCACGGTTCCTTCCAAAACGTGTGAAACGCCGAGTTCCCTTCCGACTTTACGCAGATCCTGTTTACCGCGGTAATGCATCACGCTGGTGTGACTGACGACCTTGAGGTCGGAAATTCTTGCCAGCTTGGTCAAAATATCATCCTGCACGCCGTCGGCGAAAAAAGCGTCGTCTGCGTCGCCGCTCAAGTTTTCAAACGGCAGCACGGCGATGCTTTTCTCTGCTCTTGCAGGATTCGAAGCTGATCCCGCAGTCGAGGGATGCATGCGCAGTGACGGAAAAACGAAAAACGCAGCCGCGCCTGCAACCAAGATCGCAGCGGCTGCCAGAGCGACAACGGCGCGATGCACGCCGCCCGCGTCTTCCGCTTCGCGACGAGGCGGAGCCGGCGCTGTTTTCACACCGTTAAAGAGGATAGGACAGACGGTGTCCTGGTGGCAAGACATATGGCCGACCGCCAGCGGGCCAAATTTCAAAATTGAATATCGAAATTCGAGACAACTTTATATAAACTGAATGCACACATCTCTTCGCGTTATTTCGCGGCAGCTTAAAAGGCTTGCGGAGGAATCTGCGTGAATCTGCGAAATCTGCAGATAACATCACTGTGTGCAGAAAACGATGAAGGCCGTCGTGAAGGCCAGGTCCGAGCCCGGGTTGTGGCTCGAAGAAGTTCCCGTTCCTGAGGCCCGCGGCGACGACGTGCGCGTTCGCGTTTTGAAAACATCGATCTGCGGAACCGATGTTCACATTTACAACTGGGACGAGTGGGCGCAGAAAACGATTCCCGTTCCGATGACAATTGGCCACGAGTTCGTTGGAGTTGTCGACGCCGCAGGCGATCTTGTGAAAGGATTTGTAAAGGGCGATCTTGTGGTAGGCGAGGGGCACATCACGTGTGGGCATTGTCGCAATTGCCTGGCGGGCCGCCGTCATCTTTGCCCGAATACACAGGGTGTGGGCGTGAATCGCCCCGGGGCGTGGGCGGAATTCGTGGCGATTCCCCAAGATAACTGCTGGCATGCGGATCCTTCGATCTCGCTCGATGTGCTTTCCTGTTTCGATCCGTTAGGCAACGCCGTGCACACTGCGCTCTCGTTCGACTTGGTCGGTGAAGACGTGCTCGTTACAGGTGCAGGGCCGATCGGTTGTATGGCCATTCCAATCTGCAAACGTGCCGGAGCGCGTCATGTTGTGATTACCGACGTGAATCCGTATCGTCTCGACCTCGCCAGAAAAATGGGCGTCGACGTTGCCCTGAATGTGCGCACGGAAAAAGTCGCCGATGCGATGCAGAAGCTGGGCATGAAGGAAGGGTTCGACGTCGCGCTCGAAATGTCCGGCAATCCAAAAGCGTTCGCCGATATTTTGCCAAACATGTTTCATGGCGGGAAAATCGCGCTGCTCGGCATCATGCCTGGCAGCGGTGCAATTGATTGGAACCTCGTGGTTTTCAATCAGCTCACCATCAAGGGAATTTACGGCCGGGAAATGTACGAGACCTGGTACAAAATGACCGCCATGATCCAGTCTGGGCTGGATATCTCGCCGGTGATTACGCACCGTTTCCCCTACACGCAATTCAAGGAAGCCATTGAATTGATGAAGTCAGGCAACTCCGGCAAAATCGTTCTCAATTGGGGCGAACGCTGAGCATTACCCCGAAGGTTTCGAGGTGGCCGCGAATCCTTTGCTGTCATTCCGAGCGACGCCGAGGAGTCTCCGGATGTCGTTCCCAATATTGCGCTGACAGTCGCGCGCGCTACCGCAGCGCCGCCGCTTGTTCATGGCGACCTTCCAGCTCAAGAACCATCCGCTTGATGTGTCTGTAATCCTGGTGCCGACGCAGGAACTGCAAACTTTCCTGGGGATCGCCCCACTGCAGAATCTGAATAGTTTCCTGGCGAGCGCCCCACGAATTCATTTCACGTTGATTTGGCATGTATAGATCAATCGTGTTGCGGCCAGCGAGCGCCCATCCGTAATCGTCGACTCGATAAATTTGCCCGGTTGAAAGCAGTCGGAACGAGGTGCCTGCAGGCCAGCGCGACCAGTCAGCAGCGGCGCTGCCAATCCTCGGTTTGGCGACTACAACGGCGCGCTTCACGGTGCGGGTTGTTTTCTTCCCGCGTTTCGTCGTGCGAGTGACCGTTCGCTTTTCCTCGATCGAGAATGGTTGGAGCTGTGGCGAGAACGAACCACTCTCATCCACAGGCATAGCGCGCGGAGCACCATCAACAGGAATTGCGCGCCGCGTTACTTCGGCCCGGTGGATAGGTGGTCCCGCAGCCTGCAACTCGCCGCCCAGAGCATTGTGATTCCCATACCCGCGATGGTCTGACTCAGTATGCGTGTACGCGGTCGTGCGCACGTGTTGAAAATCCGTTTTCGCCAGTGGCTGTTCATACGCCGGCAGAGCATGGTGACTTGTCCCGCAGCCGCTGAGCAGAATGATGGCGATAAACGCCGCGAGAATGGCTAAGGCTAGGTTACGACGTTCGGCGTAGGTCAAGGCGAACCACTAACGCACTTATTAACAGTTATTCACAGGCCATTGCAAGACCTTTTTTTCGGCCAGACAATGAGGCCGTGTTACTCGCGCTCGTCCTCTCAGTCGAAATCCATTCAACTTGTTTCAGATTCGGTTTTGTCTGTTCATTCGAATCCGCGTAATCTGCCGTTCACCTATGATCGCTGAATTCGAAAATCAGATTTCTCAAACGCTCGAAGAAATTAAATCGCAAGGTCTTTTCAAGACCGAACGAGTCATCACGAGTCCGCAGGACGCGCACATTGCGATCATCGGCGGCAAGCGTGTGCTTAACATGTGTGCGAATAACTATTTGGGCCTTGCCGATCATCCTGCCTTGATCGCCGCGGCCAAAGAAGCGCTCGAGACCCACGGGTTTGGGATGGCGAGTGTCCGCTTTATTTGCGGTACGCAGGACATTCATAAGGAACTCGAAGCGGCACTTACGAAATTCCTCGGCACTGAAGATACGATTCTTTATCCGTCGTGTTTCGATGCAAACGGCGGTTTGTTCGAGACGCTGCTCACCGACAAAGACGCGGTGATCAGCGATGAATTGAATCATGCCAGTATCATCGACGGCATCCGGCTCTGTAAAGCGCAGCGCTTTCGTTACAAGCACAACGACGTAGCCGATCTCGAGGCGCAACTTCGCGCTGCAAAAGAGGCGCGCTTCCGATTAATCGCTACGGACGGTTGTTTCTCGATGGACGGAACCATTGCTGATCTCAAGGCAATCGTCGAGCTCGCGGAAAAATACGATGCCCTCACAATGATGGACGATGCGCATGCGACCGGATTTCTCGGTAAAACAGGACGAGGCACGCATGAATATCGCGGTGTCATGGGCAGGATTGACATCATCACCGGCACACTTGGAAAAGCCCTTGGGGGAGCGAGCGGCGGTTTCACCAGTGGACGCAAGGAGATCGTCGACCTTTTGCGGCAGCGCTCGCGGCCGTACTTGTTTTCCAACACGATCGCACCACCGGTAGTTGCGGCGTCGCTGAAAGCGCTGGAACTGCTCAGTGCGTCGACGGAGCTGCGCGACAAGCTTGAAGACAACACAACCTATTTTCGCGCTGCCTTGACGGACGGCGGCCTGACGATCAAGCCCGGAGTTCATCCTATTGTTCCGATCATGATTGGTGACGCGGCCAAGTCACAAAAGTTCGCTGCTCGAATGCTTGAGAAAGGCGTTTACGTCATCGGCTTTTTTTACCCGGTCGTTCCGCATGGCACGGCGCGTGTCCGCACACAGGTGTCGGCAGCGCATTCGCGCGAAGATTTGGAATTCGCCGTCAACGCTTTCTCCGAAACGAATGCGGAACTCAATCAAAGTTAAAACGTTAAAAGGTTAAAATCGCTAAGAGGGTCCTCCGTACGCCGGTCCCCTTTTAACGGTTTAGCTCTTTTAACTTTTTTAGAGGGCGACAACCGTCGTTTCTGATAGCTGTTTTGAGTTTCTTGAATATAGGTGGCGCGCGCAATCAGCTGGAGCAGATTATGGCGTGCACAAAGTCGCTGCGAGCATCGTGAACTGGAAGACCATTCGCGAGGATTTTCCAATCCTCCGCGAACAAGCACACGGCCATCCTCTAATCTATTTCGATAGTGCGGCAACTTCCCAGAAACCGCGGGCAGTGATGGAGGCGCTTCGGAACTTTTACGAGCATGACAACGCAAATGTTCATCGTGGTCTGCACACGCTGAGCTCGCGCTCTACGGAAGCTTACGAAAAAGCGCGAAGGCGTGTTGCAGAATACATCGGCGCGGCGAGCGCAGACGAAATCATCTTCACCCGCGGGACAACTGAGAGTATTAATCTGGTGGCCCAGGCGTGGGGCGGAAAATTTATTCACGAAGGAGATGTCGTCCTCCTCACCGAAATGGAGCACCACAGCAATCTGGTGCCGTGGCAGTTGTTAGCCGAACGATCGGGAGCGCGCCTGCGTTTCGTGCCGGTGCTCGATGATGGGACTTTGGATCTCGAACGGCTGTCTGCGTTACTTACGCCAGAGGTAAAACTCTTTGCGTTTACACACATTTCAAATTCTTTGGGCACAATTAATCCTGTGGCCGAGTTGTGTGAGAAAGCGCACGCCGTCGGCGCACTCGCGCTCGTGGATGCGGCACAGAGCGTCGGGCATTTGACGATCGATGTGCGGGAAATGGGCTGCGATTTCGTGGCCTTCTCCGGACACAAAATGTGTGGCCCGACGGGCATTGGAGTGTTGTACGTGCGGAAAGAGATTCTCGATTCGATACCGCCCTGGCACGGCGGCGGCGAAATGATCGTGAGTGTCGCTCTGGAAAAAAGCACATTTAAGAAGGCGCCACATCGGTTCGAAGCTGGCACGCCAAACATTGCCGGCGCAATCGGTCTCGCTGCGGCGATTGATTACCTTGATCGAATTGGTCGCGCGGTAATTTTCGAACACGACTCAGAACTAGCGCGATATGCATTCGATCGCGTGAGCGAATTACCCGGGACACGTGTTTTTGGACCCGCCGAGGGACGCGGTGCCCTGGTTGGATTTGTGATGGAAGCGGCGCACCCGCATGACCTTACCACGTTCGCCGACCAATACGGGCTGGCGTTGCGGGGCGGGCATCATTGCAACCAGCCCCTGATGCGGCGGTTCGGTGTGTCGGGCACAACGCGGGCCAGTTTTTATTTTTACAACACGATGGAGGAAATCGATCGAATGATTGAAATCCTGCACAAGGCGGCGCGTTTCTTTTCATGATAGAAATCGAAGAATTATATCAGGAAGTCATCCTCGACCATTCGCGTCGGCCGCGGAATTTCGGAGAGCTGCCCGATGCCGCGGTCCGAGTGCACGGCGATAATCCGGCGTGCGGCGATGAAATTCATCTCGCCGTCAAATTCGATGCCGCCGGCGGACTGGAAGACATCAAGTTTACCGGAAGCGGATGCGCGATCAGCCAGGCGTCAGCGTCGTTGATGACGATGAAATTGAAGGGGAAAAGTCGCCCGGAAGCGCTGGGAATGCTCCACGCGTTCCACGATCTCGTGACCAATGACGCAGATGAAGCACCCAAAACTCTGGGTGATCTCCGCGTGATGAAGGGAGTGCGAAATTTTCCGCAGCGGGTCAAGTGCGCGATGCTCCCGTGGCGAGCAGTGGAACAAGCATTCGAGCAGGGCGCTGGCGAAGCAACGGTTTCAACCGAGCCGGTATGATCGGGCGCCGAACAACATATGCTTTACATGGTTGTCGAGAGGTTCAAAGACGCGCCGGCGATCTATCGGCGTTTGCGCGAAAGAGGGCGGATGATGCCGGATGGACTGGATTACGTTTCCAGCTGGATTGATGCCGATCTAAAGGTTTGCTGGCAATTAATGCGCACCGAAGATGAGTCGCTACTCCGGATTTGGACCGACAACTGGAAAGACTTGATGGACTTCGAAGTGGTGCCCGTTCGCACATCCACCGAGGTGCGGGAGATGATGGAAAAACAGCGATAGGAAAAGCCGTCAGCAAAACGCGTGCACTACGTCGTGTGCACGCCGATGCTTGAGTTTCGTCGATGTTGAATGGGGCGCCATTGTTCCCTTGCCCGCGAAGTATTGCTATCGCACACCGAAATCTTTAAAACGCGACAATGAAAATTGCGATTATTCTCGTGACCTTTCTGGTCGGTACGATTTCCTGGGCGCAAAGTGGCACCGACGAGGCGGCGATTCGAGAAATTCTGAAGGAGGAAGTGGCCGCCTGGAACAAGGGCGACGCCAATGGTTATTCACGGCACTTCGCTACCGATGGAACATTTACGAATCTGTTGGGCATGTTCTTTCAAGGGCGTGAGGCGTTCCGGGAGAGACATGAGCAAATTTTCCGCGGAGCATATCGTGGAAGTACCAAACAGTTAGACCTTGTTTCGCTTAAATTCGTCTGCCCGAATGTCGCTATTGTAGAGACACTGCAAACGGTCACAGGATTCCAGAAGCTCCTTCCGGGTACTAGCGCCGATGCAAAAGGGCGACTGCGGACGCGACTGTTGCAGGTGCTGGTGAAGGACGGCGGTGAATGGAAAATTGCTGCGTATCACAACGTGGATGTAAAGAGCGGAGTGGAGGTGGCCGAACCACAATAAACGGCAGAGAGAATGGGTGCCAAACAGCAGACGACGTTGGTGGGGAAGCGGAACTTAGTCTCTTAACATTTGACCATCTTCGCTGATGGTTATCCCTCGTGGAGCGCGATGCTGGCGCCGACCCAGGTTTTCTCAACGTTGAAATCGACACCCATCATTTTGCCCTGACTCATTCGCACAAGGTTGTTCACCAGAGTGGGATCGCGGTTATCCTCCGGCCAAACAAACATCATCCGAATTTCGGCCTTCGATTTCTGGCCGTCGATCGTCGCCACAAACGGCGCGTAATCGACTTTCCTCTGCAAAATCCATTCATGTCGGTCTTCTATAGCCGCGATTTTTTGACGCGTCGGTTCCATGTCCACGCCATGTCCGGCAAACGAATAAAGTGGTTTCAAAACGTAATTGTCGATCTTTTCACTCGTCGGGAATTCGTCGGCAAAGAAAGTTGGCGGGGTATGCTTGGTCTTTAAAAACGGCAATGAATGCTTACTGATCCGAAAATACCAATTCGGGTGGCCTACCCACGTGACATCAAGATCGTCTTGAAACCGAAACGGCAAATTCAAATCGGGACGGCGAATTAGCTCATCGAAAATTACCCGATTATAAATGCGCTCGATGCGCACTTCTCTTCCGTCTCTTTCATAAAACAACTGGCGTCCGCGTTTCTTGATTCTTGTAGCGCAAACCGGACGAATACCAAGAAGGGTTTCCGTGGCGGCAAAATCGATCCGCGTTTTTTGTTTTTCCGGCTCGATCTCCAGGAGGATGACGTTTTCTGAAGCCGAACCGGCGATGATGGTGCGCCGCAGAAGATCGAGATACGCCTCGTCTTTGATTCCACCAAACGAAGAAGTCCAGCTACGCGGGATGATCGGATACGCCTTGCGAATGCAACCAAGCAACAATAACTGAAATCCAAACAAGCTCGGGAAAGCTTGCAATTCAATCAGGCGTGGAACGAGTCGGTCATCCTCAGCGCAAATCGCGAAATCAACGACGAGAAAGTTGGGATGCGCAGCTTCGTTTGGAACTTCCAGCCCTTTCGGGACCGCCGCAGCCGCGTGGGTTGCGAATTCTTGCGTGCGCATGGCACCGACAACCCCCTTCGCGGCGCGGGTCACTTCATCGGTGAAATCGGGCGTCAAAAAAATGGGCGTTTCTGAAATCCGAAAGTCTGCCGGCCATTTTTCGGTTTCATTTACGCACCGCACCAGCGTCGCGTATTTATCAGGCGTGAAATCAGCGTTAAAACGGGCGCGTAATTCGGGGTGCATGTCGTCATTGGTCGCCCCGTCCAAGTTCAGGACGAGCGGCGACGGTAAGGTTACAGCAAAATCAGACCAGGAATTTTCCGTCCCGCATTACCTGTTCGCCATCGAACCAGATGTCGAAGTCGCGACCGACGCAGTCGATGTGTGTCTTGGACACCCAGTCTGCGCCAGTATGCTCGGCGTAGGGATGACCAAAAGCGATGTGAACACCGGGAATTTTTTCATCCTGTAAAATGTGTCCAATCACATGCGTACAAGCAGTGTTGGTGCCAATGGCAAATTCGCCTACGCGGTTGCTGTTTTCGTCAGTGCTGGTGTAGGCGCGAAATTCCTCGCGTAAATCCTTGTTCTCCGATTTCAAAGAGCGGATCCGATTATTTTCCACTTCGATGGTGAGCGGGTTGGATTCCAAATCGCCGAAACGTTCGCATAGATAATCGCCAACCACGCCATCAACAACGAAGACGCCGTTAGTATTGAGCGGCGCAGTGAAAATTTCGCCGCCAGGTAAATTGCCCCATTTGTCTTTCGTGATAATTCCGCTGGTTTTAAGCCATCTCAATTTCGGGGAAAGCTCAGCCTCAAACTCGGTGCCGTGCGGAGTCTTGCAGGTAATTCGTGCAGCTTTGCGGGCACGCTCGACCAGGCGTTCGCTCAGGTCGTCAACTTTCAGAAAGTCGGCCCGCATGCCTTCGAGCATGATTTGTCGGTTAATGTTTACCATATGGCCGTGCCGGATCTTGTGACTGTTCACCACGCTGGTCATTTGCGTTCGCGCAGTGAGCTCGTCCGGCTGGGTTTGAGCAGCGAAGATCGACACTTGCGACCGGGCCAGATCGTCCAGAATAATCTTCGGCATGAATTTCAGCGGACGTCGCGCATGATGCTCCAGCACAAATAAACTGTAATCCGACCCAACCCGCTCCACTTCCGTTTGGAGTGCAGCCGCGATCTCGCGAGTCGCGGTATCTGTGATGATCGTGATCCGCTCTTCTGGCCTTAATCGAAGGCAGACATTGATCGCATTACGCGCGCCCGGGATTAACTCGGGATCGATTTGGTGAACATAGGCGCGGTCGGGCATATAAAAGTTTTCAGAATTACGCTGAAATCAGAAGCAGGCAAATCTTCTCTTGCTCCCGTCCCCATCGGCGAGGTCAAAACCGTCTCGTAATGCTTCGATTACCATACACACAGACGGTAAGGTTTCGACGAAGAGAGTTTGTGACTTGGCTGAAGTCACCTTACATGAAGAACGTAAGGCAAGGCTCTTCCAAGCGAGTAGTATGAAATCGCAAATTCAATTTCTGACTTACTTTGCTGTTGTGCTCTCAATTTTTGGAGCGTGCCGCCCGGCGCTTGGCGACCAACAACAGCAACCTTTTTCATTCCAAGTTCAAAAAAGTGATGTTGCGAAGGCGGGTAAACTGGCCAACGAGCTAGCGTCACTTTCGCAAAGGGTGAATCGTGACGAAGCAAAGCTGCTGGCCGACTGCGCGTTTGCCACCGTAACTAAGCTCAGGCGAGAGTACCGCATGTTTGGCACGCCGATTTTCAATAATTTCCTCATTTATCACGGTCTGAGGAAACGCGGTTATTGCTACCAATGGTCGGAGGACCTGCTGGTTGCTCTCGATAAATTAAGCCTTAAGAGTCTCGAGGTTCGTTGGGGCGAATATGATGCAAACACGTGGCGCGAGAATAACTGCATCGTCGTGACCGCCAAGGGCCAGCCATTCAATCGCGGAATCATGCTGGAGTGCTGGCGGCATCTGGGACACCTTTACTTCGGTCCGGTTGCCTCCGATTGGGAGACTTATGTCGAGAACAGTGCGTATGCGCGCCGTGTCCGTGAAAGAGCAGCAGTTCAAAGCGTTTCCGAGCCTAATCATCGGGTCGCTTTTCAGAGGAGCAGTGTGGAGAAGAAAAAAACTGGTGAGTAGAGCCCGACGCTGACACGCGCACCGAACTAATCACGATCCTGTAGAAATTTCTTGCACGAGCGGCAACGCGGTTACAAGGTCGCTGCGCGATGAGCACGTTCGCGCGTTCAACAAACCACGGACGCATTTTTGTCGCGACTTGCGTTTTCGCGGCTTTTATTTGGGCACTCGCGCTGGGTGTTTCGCCGCAACTGCACCAGCGTGTCCACACCGATGGCAATCGCCCGGATCACACGTGCGCCGTTACCCTGATAGTGACCGGGAGCTATGATCATGCTGCGCAGCCCCCGCTAATCAGTGCGCCTCATCTCCATGCTCAATTTGGGACAGTTCCGGCGCTGAGCTCGACCTGGGTTCGGCCGCTTTTTCTTAAGGCGCACATCTTCGCGAACGCGCCGCCTGCTCGCGGTTAAAATTGTAGGGCGTCTGTGCCAGACGCCGGCCCAATTAGTCGGCGGTTCACAGAAACGCCCTACAAATCGTCGCGCCATTCTCACCTGGCTTTCACGTAAATCGTGGGCGCCTCAACCAATCCAAACGTTGAAAAATCCATTTCTCACAAATCTCAATGAAAAAAGTTTTAACTGCAGCCGCCATGCTGCTCTTCAGGGCGAGCATTGCGATTGCGCAAAGTCCCGGCCCAGTATCAAGCACCCCGTCGCCGTCCCCATCGCCGAGCGTAGCTGAAGCAGAACGCGTCGTCGTCAGTGGCGGGGCGATTGAGCAGAGCGAGAGCGATAAAGCTCAGTCAGTTTCGATTCTCACTGAAGATAACCTGAAGTTGCAAACAGCGCCGACGTTGGGCGACACGCTGGCGACACAACCTGGCGTCGGTGGAACCGATTTCACTGCTGGGGCCAGTCGTCCAGTCATCCGCGGCCAGGCAGACAACCGTGTTCGCGTTCTAAATAACGGCACCGAAGTCTTCGATGTGTCGAATCTGAGTCCTGATCACGCCCCTAGCGTCAGCACATTGCTTAGCCAAAGCATCGAAGTCGTACGCGGTCCGGCGACGATCCTGTATGGGTCAGGCGCCATTGGCGGTGTGGTAAACGTGACGGACAACCTGATCCCCGTCGAGCAACCGGCTGAGCGGCTCAGCGGCGAAGTCGATGGCCGATTCGACAGCGTCGACCTTGAACGCAGTGGAGCCATGGCTCTCACGCTTTCGCCTTTCCAGCATTTCGTTATCCACGCGGAAGGATCGATCCTGCGGACGGATGACCGGAGCATTCCCGGGTTCGCGCTCGATCAGCGCATTCGCGCTGAGCTTACACCGGAACAGCGGCACGATAACGGTTTTGGTGGCAATCCGTTCGGCACTGTGCCGAACACGATGGTGGAGACGAAAGACTTCGGTATCGGCGCTTCGTATGTGTGGGACAAAGGGTATTTTGGCGCGTCATACAGTCGCTTTCTTTCCTACTACGGTGTCCCGGATGATCCGGAGGTGGATGAGCCGGGGGTGCCACCTGCTCGCGTGCATCTTAATGTGCGGAAGGACCAATACAACGTCCGGAGCTCGATCATTGATCCGCTGCCGTGGTTTTCGGTAGCGAATTTGAAGTTCGTTTATACCGATTACAAGCACGACGAGCTGGACAACAACAAAGTCGGCGCAACGTTTAAGACGAATGGTGTCGATTCGCGCATCGAACTCGTCCACAAGCCGATCGGCCCATTCGAAGGTTCGATCGGTTCGCAGGTTTTCTACAAAGATCTGTCGGTCCTGGGCGGGGAAGCGTTCTTGCAACCGACTACGACGTTGTCGGTCGCTAGTTTCATTTTTGAAGAAGTAAAATTGACTCCCGTGCGCCTTCAATTCGGTGCGCGCGTGGAGTACGACGCGATCAGCATCGACTCCAGCGACCCGGAGATGACTTCGTTAACTTCGCCGAGTCAAAAGGACCAGGAATTCTTGCCGATCAGCGGCGCCGCCGGCGCGATTTACGATTTCGCCAAGGACTGGCAACTCGCACTCAATCTTGCGTATTCGCAGCGCGCGCCGACCGCGGAGGAACTTTTCGCACGCGGTCCCCACGATGCCACCTTTCAATTTATCATTGGCGATCCCAATCTCGAGGTGGAAATCAACCGCACCGTCGATCTTAGCCTTCGAAGAACTGCTGGCCGCGTCACGGGCTTCATCAGTGGTTTTTACACAAGCTACGATGGATTCATTGACTTCAACCCAACTGGTCAGTTCGAAGATGGTTTGCAAGTGTTCAATTACACGCCGAAAAATGCGACATTCTACGGCGGCGAAGGCCGCGTCGATTTTCACCTGCTCCCTTTGGAACTGACAAGGCCAAGCGAGCCGTCCGATGCAAAATCGGTTAAAAGCGTGATCATGGGAGAACAAGAAACCACGCAGAAAAATCCCAACGATCTTTTTTTGCGGCTACAGGCGGACTACGTCCACGCTGAAGACAGCAGCGGCGAACCGCTCCCTCGCATCACGCCGTTCCGATATGGCATCTCACTCAACTACGGGAGCGAACACTGGACTGCCAGCATCGAAGGCTGGCGAGTGGACGCTCAGAATCGGGTGGCCGAATTCGAAACGCCCACGCCGGGTTACACGTTTCTGAATGCCAGCGTCGGTTACAAGTTCCAGTGGGGGCGCACGTACAATTACATTTTTGCGCGCGGCACAAACTTGTTGGATGCCGAAGGGCGTGATCATCTTTCATTCCTGAAAGAAGTGCTGCCGTTGCCGGGCCGCGGCGTTGTCATAGGCCTACGCACAACATTCTAAACCTGTAGAGATTACATTCAGGAATCGCTGAAGCGGATTGCAAGCGTTCGCTGACGTGCAGGGTTCAACGAATTTTCGTCCGCTCTTTTAAATTTCGCGCTAATGTGAATCGACATGCATCGGACTGATCATTCGCACTTTCGCAAGACACATGATTTCGTTCCGGATTTTTCGCATGCGGAACGGCGCACGCGGATCGTAATCGTCGTTACAGCTGCGATGATGATGGTCGAGATCGCGGTTGGGTTGATGTCAAACTCGATGGCGTTGCTGGCGGATGGCTGGCACATGAGCACGCATGTCCTGGCATTTTTGATAACGGCCGTGGCCTACTATTTCGCCAGAACGCAAGCCGGCAATGCGCGATTCAGTTTCGGGACGGGAAAAATCGGGGTGCTTGGAGGATTCACCAGCGCTGTCGTGCTTTCGATTGTGGCGTTGTTGATGGCCGGTGAGTCGGTGCACCGACTCTTTGTTCCACTGGAAATTCATTTTAATGAGGCGATCGGGATCGCTTGTGTCGGGTTACTCGTAAACCTTGGTTGCGCAGTGTTGCTCGCCGATCGCCATCACGAAGGCGGTCACGGTAGCGCTCACGATCATGATCTAAATCTGCGCGCAGCGTATCTGCACGTGCTGGCCGACGCGTTTACTTCGGTGCTCGCGATTACGGCACTAACAGGTGGAAAATTTTTTGGATGGGCATGGCTGGATCCGCTCGTCGGAATTGTCGGGAGCGGTGTCGTTTTTTCGTGGTCCTATACACTCTTGCGTGATACCGCCGGCATCTTGCTAGATCGGACGCCTGCGTCTTCGGATTTGCCTGACGAAATTCGCCGGGCAGTGGAGGGTGATGGCGATTCGCACGTGACCGATTTGCACGTCTGGCAGGTGGGCATTGGCAAATACGCGGCCATGATCTCTGTGGTGGCGCACGAACCGAAGAGTTGCGAGTCCTATCGGGCGTTGCTGCGTGGACATCACGAACTGGTTCACGTCACGATCGAGACGCAACATTGCCGCGAAGATCACCAATCCGTCGCGAATTCGTAAATGGTAAACGCGCTCTGGCAGGTCGTCGCGGCTTATCTGTTTGCTCTTGCCGGGGGAGCGATCAGCACCTCACTGCGGCTGGAACACAAACCTCTTTGCGCGTTGATAAGCTTCGCAGCTGGAACGCTGCTGGGCGTAACGCTTTTTGCAATTTTGCCCGAAAGTTTGCAAGATAGCGGCGCCTGGCCAGTCGTTGCCGCAGCCGCTAGCGGATACCTGCTCTTCTTCTTGATCAGCAAACATGTCCATCATGTTTGCCCCGCTTGCGCCGCCAGCCATTTCGATGCCGATGCGACGCGGCATTTCAGCGAGATTGCTACAGCGCTGATTATTGCATTGGCGATTCACAGCACGACCGACGGTCTGGCCCTGGGGATTCAACAGGAGGTGCCGTCGATGGATGCGACAAAATGGTCGCTCTTCTCCGCTCTCTGCATTCACAAGGTGCCGGAAGGTCTCGCGCTGGGCAGTCTTTTGATCGGCGCAGGACTGCGACCCTCGACTGCGCTCGGTTGGGTGGCTGCCGTCGAAGCAACTACACTTCTCGGGGGCGCGATCGCTATGCTGTGGCTGGGCAAAGTTTCGACTTTTTGGCTCGGCTTAATCATGGCTCATGTCGGCGGCGGATTTCTGTATCTGGCCACGCACGCCGTGGTTGGAGAAATGCTCAAGCATGGCAAAAGACTTGTGCTGACAAGTTTTTCGATAGGAGTCGCCTTGATCGCGATCCTCAATGTTGCGTTAAGGTTGGCTCGGTAGCGCACGCGTCTCTCCAGAAATCTGCGAAAACGCGCGCGATTTGGAATTCGTCATTCGTTGCCGCTAGATTCGCAAATGCATTCTTTCGGTTATCGCGACGGCACGCTTTACTGCGAGGACGTCGATCTTGTCCGCGTCGCGGAACAACTCGGCACGCCGACTTATGTTTACAGTGCCGGAACAATTCTTGATCACTACGCGCGCCTGGATGCTGCGCTTGCGCCGCTGGACCATCTGATCTGTTATGCAGTCAAAGCAAACTCAAACCGCGCGATCCTCAAGTTGCTCGCAAATGCAGGCGCAGGTTTTGACATCGTTTCGGGCGGCGAACTTTATCGCGTACTCGCAGCTGGTGGCGATTCCGCCAAGTGCACGTTCGCAGGAGTGGGCAAATCGCGTGAGGAAATCGAGTACGCGCTTGAGCAGGGTGTTTGCAGCTTCAATGTCGAGAGTGAAGCAGAGTTGAACCAAATTGATCGGATCGCCGGTTCAAGAGGAACGCGCGCGCCGATTGCATTGCGGGTGAATCCCGATGTCGCTCCGCACACCCATGAGTACATCTCGACTGGCTCGCACGAAAATAAGTTCGGTATCCCGCTGGACCGCATCGGCGCGACTTACGAGCAAGCCGCCAAAATGCGCAACGTCGAAATTGTTGGCGTGCAAATGCATATTGGCTCGCAAATTGCAGAAGCGAAGCCGTTCGCGAGCGCGATTGGAAAAGTGGCGCCGATCGTGCGCGAGCTGATATCAAGATACGGAATCAAGTTCCTTAGCGTTGGTGGCGGCATGGGAATTATCTACCATCGCGCACTGGAAAGCGGATCCGGCAAGTGGTGGCGCGAGCACGGCAACGAATCGTTTGCATTTAGCGTCCGCGATTACGCTGAGGCAATTGTTCCACCCTTGCGCGAGATTGACGTTCGAATCCTGGTCGAGCCTGGCCGTTTTCTCGTAGGAAATAGTGGCGTATTGCTGACCCGGGTGCGTTACATCAAAAAAACAGGCGCGAAGAAATTCACCATTGTGGATGCCGGCATGAACGACCTGATTCGACCTGCGCTTTATCAGAGCTATCACGAGATCGTGCCGGTGGAAGAAGCGAGCGCGAGCAGGAGCAAAAGTACCGAGAGGGTCGATATTGTTGGGCCAGTATGCGAATCAGGCGATTTCTTCGCGCTGGATCGGGAAATGCCAGAACTACGTGAAGGCGATCTGCTGGCCATCATGAGCGCCGGGGCATACGGCTTTGTGATGGCGTCCAATTATAACTCGCGGCCGTTGCCTGCGGAAGCGCTGGTTCGTGGCGACAAGTTTGCGCTAATTCGACGACGGCAAGCATGGCAAGATTTGGTTCACGGCGAGATCAATCCCGAGTGGTAGAGACGAACATTAGGGCGTCGGCGAATGATTGCGCATCCCCCGGCGCGCTTGGCGATCGCGTCCTGCCAACTTGCGAAATTTCGCGGCGTGCTTAAATATTCGTCTGCCTGCGATGATAGCACGCCTTCTGTTTGCTTCTTTTCTATTGATATTCGCGTTCGGGGCGAAAGCCGCTCAACCAACACAGGGTGAATACATCATTCTGGTCGGCGGGCCATCCATGTATCAGTGGGAAAAGTACAAGACTTATCCGCATGATCATTGGTGGGCGAACTTTGTCCGGGCTGCCCGTATACGCACGGAACAAGTACAAGCCGAGTTCGGGCCGGCCGCGAAGATCACCTGGCTCGTTTATCGGCAGGGTTATGAGGATCGTGCCAAACAGGAGCACCAGGATCTGATAAGCCTCATCGGTTCCGTACGTGACAAATTTAATATCAACCTCGTCTGGTTTGGCCCCGGCGACGCGGTGATCAACTATCTGAACAACGGCGAACCGCGAGATCAGGTGAAAGTCATCGGCTTTGAATATTTCGGACACTCAAACCGGGCGTGCTTCATGTTCGATTACAGCAACAACATCGAGAGCGCTTGTAAGTCATGGTTGCACGAAAACGATCTAACCAAAATCAACCGTCGCGTTTTCGCCCGTCGCGCATACGCCAAGAGCTGGGGCTGCCACACCGGGGAAGAAATGTCGAAAAAATGGTACGCCGCCACTGGCGTCCACATGATTGGCGCCATTGGCAAGACCCAGTTCATGATGGAAGAGCTGCCAATTCTCATTTCCGACGGCGGCAAGTGGGTGAATTAAATTTCGGATTTCGGATTTCGAATTTCGGATTTAACATCGCGAGCACGCGATGAATTACGGTCGGCCGACGGCTCTTTATTACCAGTTGGGCTCTTGTCATTCCCAGCGAGGTCGAGGAATTCCGCGAACCTATTCTAAATGGAACGATTCTGCTGAAGGATTATGAAGTTGCCGGAGTTATCAGCGGTGTACCATCAGCCGCTATTTGACCTCATTTCGCAAAGCCGCGCTGTTCATCTTCAGCATTGGCGTGGCGAAGAAGTGCAGCGGTGCAGTTTGCTCAGCATCAAGACGGGCGGCTGCAGCGAAGACTGCGCTTATTGCGCGCAATCTGCTCATTACTCCACCGGCATTGAGCGCGAAGATTTACTATCTCTGGAAGATGTCATGACTGCCGCCCGGCGGGCGCGCTCACAAGGCGCGACGCGGTTTTGCATGGGCGCAGCCTGGCGCGGCGTGCGCGATGGTTCCGAAAAATTTGAGCGCGTGCTGGAGATTGTTCGGGAAGTTAGCCAGCTCGGCATGGAAGTATGCGTGACTCTCGGAGAAATCGGTTCCGTCGAAGCGCGCAAACTGAAAGCCGCCGGAGTCACAGCCTACAACCATAATCTCGACACTTCTCCCGAGTTTTATCCGGAAATTGTGAGCACGCATACATTTCAGGATCGGCTCGATACCATTGCTGCGGTGCAGCAAAGCGGTATGTCGGTTTGTTGCGGTGGGATTATCGGCATGGGGGAAACAGAGATCGACCGGCTGCGAATGCTGGAGGTCTTGAGCAACTTTGATCCGGCTCCGGAAAGCGTGCCGATCAACTGTTTAATGCCGATGCCTGGCACGCCGTTGGCCGAGCAAGCGCCGGTGGACATCTTTGAGCTAATTCGTCTGATTGCTGTGACACGAATCGCCGTGCCGAAGGCGAGAGTTCGCCTGGCAGCCGGGCGCACCCGGCTGTCGCGCGAGGGTCAGGCACTCTGCTTTTTCGCAGGCGCTAATTCGATTTTCTACGGCAACAAACTGCTCACAGCGAAAAATCCAGCTGCTGATGCAGACGTTGCCCTTCTGCGCGAGCTCGGACTGCAGACTCGAGGAGTGACGGTTTCGTAGCCGTCGTTCCTTGATGCCAGGAGCTAAGATTTAGATCGACATCTGCCAAGCGTTTTGCGATGAAGCCTTTCGGGCTCGATGGCACTCAACAAGAACCTCAGCCGAAAGAAATTATGAACTGGAAAAAATTCTTCATCGCGTTCGTTGCAGCCTTTGGTTTCCTCTTTCTGTTTGGCTTCCTTTGGTACGCAATGCTCATGCACGGTGCGCATCAGGAAGTGCCAGCTCTCTTCCGAACCGAATCCGAGTTCAACGAACATTTCCTGTGGCTTGTTCTGGGACACATCGTGATGGCGTTCTTTCTGACCCTCCTATGCGTTCGTTTCGTTCCGGCGGGCGGCGCGAGCCCATGCGCCCTGTTGGGGTTGTTCGTAGCGCTGGTTTATCTGGGTCCCCACCTGATCACGTTCGCCGTACAGCCGATTACGACTAAGATCCTATGGGGCTGGATTGTCGGTAGTTTGATCCAGTTTATCGTTGCCTGCTCGATCATTGGCACGATCTACAAAACGAGCTCACCTGTTCAAGGTAGATTCTAAATTCATGAAACGATTCATCTTCGCGTTCATTGCTGCATTTATCTTCATCTTCTTGTGGGGTTGGTTCTATAACGGCGTGCTGTTGAAAGATGTTTTTGCAGAAGCGCAAAGTCTGTTTCGTCCGCGTGAAGAAATAATGAGACTGTTTCATTGGATCATAATTAGCCAGGCAGGTTTGGCTCTCGCTTTCGTCATGATTTACGCTAGCGGTTTCGCCGGAGGAGGAATCGCAGCCGGCGTTCGCCTTGGAATCATGGTCGAAATCTTCGCGGTGGGCGCACGTTGCGCGATTTACGCGACGCAACCATTCCCGGCGAAACTTCTTGTGCTGATAAGCATCGGCGGTTTCATCGAGATGATAGTGACTGGCGTCATCGTCGGTGCTATCTACAAACCGGCGGTTGCGCGAACATCTTAGCAACGGGTCCCGCCTCGCCTGCTCGAACGTTTGTCTCGCGTCGCTCCTCGAGGGCGATGATTCCAGGGCGCGTGCGCTTCGCGGAATCCGCGATAATGTCAGCGTCCATGGAAAAACCCTCGCAAACTCCGGCGGCTCTCGGTTATCGAATGCCGGCGGAATGGGAACCCCACGCGGCAACGTGGCTTTCATGGCCGCGGCGGGAAGGAATCAGTTTCCCGGAGTCATTCGACCGCGTCATGCCTGCGCTGCGAGCAATGGTCGAGGCACTAATCGGATCGGAGCAAGTTTGCATCAATATCCGCGATGCCACACACGAAGCCGAAGCGCGCGAGGTGTTGCGCGGATTACCGACGGAACGAATTTCCTTTCACCTGGTCCCCACAAACGAGCCTTGGTGCCGCGATCACGGACCGATATTTTTGACGCGCGATGAGCGTTGGAGCCGGCTCGCCCCCGACCCGGGGCAAAGTGTGCGGCGCGCGGGCGCACCGGCCCCACTTGCGATCGTGGACTGGGATTACAACGCCTGGGGAAACAAATATCCGCCATTCGACTTGGATGAAGTTGCGCCAACGCGCGTTGCAGAAACCCTCGATGTTCCGGTGTTTTATCCTGGCATGATTTTGGAAGGCGGCGCGATTGATGTGAATGGTGCAGGCGCGCTGCTTACCACCGAGTCCTGTTTATTAAACAAAAATCGAAATCCAAATCTTTCACGCCAGGAAATTGAACAACGGTTACGGGATTACCTGGGCGTTCGCGATATTCTCTGGCTGGGCGACGGAATCGCTGGCGACGACACGGACGGCCACGTCGATGATTTGGCGCGGTTTGTCTCCGAATCGACTGTTGTGACCGTTATCGAAGAAAATCGCGACGACGAAAATTACGAGCCGCTGCAGAAAAATCTGGCGCGCCTGCAGGCAATGAAAATTGTCGGCCGCGCGATTGAGGTGATTGCGCTTCCGATGCCGAAGAAGATCATGAGAGAAGGGTTACGGCTGCCGGCCACGTATGCGAACTTCTACATCGCAAACGCTTGCGTGTTGGTGCCAACGTTCGCCGACCCCGGCGATCGCGTTGCATTGTCGATACTTCGCGAATGTTTCCCTAATCGCCGCGTTATCGGGATTGATTGCCGCGAACTGATTTGGGGACTGGGCGCATTTCATTGCCTCACGCAGCAGCAACCGGCGGTGTGATTTGTCATTCCGGGCGACGACGAGGAATCCCGTTGCGGGACCTTACGTTACTCCACGAAATCCTTCGACTTCGCTATGCTCCGCCCAGGATGAGGCACGAATTTAATCAGCTGTTGGTCCCGGTTTGTAACCACTTTTCAGAATTGCATCGTGAAGATCAGGTGGATGCGTCTTCCGCGCGTCAAACGTGACGATGACACGCTCATGCTTCAGATCGACTTTTACATCTTTTACGCCGGCAATTTTCTTTAGCACCGGTCGCAGCTTGCGCACACAATCATCGCAATCTTCGCCTTCGGTGGCGATCTCAATCGTTTCCATAACGGCCTGATCAGCCCGCTCAGTCGTGAATGGGTCGGCTGGGTCAGGATCGTTTGGTCGTGCGGGGTCCATATTCGGCTTTTTAAATTAAACGTGCGACACCCGCGCAACGGTCGTCTTGTGTCCTTTGTCATGTTGGCCAAAAGCGAAACCCTCTGGCTATCGCCTGCTGAGCGCATAGGAGGAAATGATCCGGGATTCTTCGCGTCGCTCACAATGACAGGCCAACAACTACTCTTCACGCGTCGATCGCCAACGGTCCGACGCGCGCGGTTAACGAGATTCCAACTTTTCCTGGGACGCCACTTCGCGCGCTACGGGCTCGAGCACGCGCCAGACGTTTTCGGCGAGAATCTTTTGGCCGTCTGCGTTCGGATGAATTCCATCGGACAAATTCATTGAGGATTCGCCTGCCACGCTTTGCAGAAGGTATGGTACAAGTGCCGCGCCGTTTTTGGCAGCGAGATCGGCAAACATTTTGCCAAACGCGGAAACGTAATCGTCCGCTGCGTAATTGGGTAATTGCATTCCGGCGATCACCACTCGCACACGTGGATTTCGCGCCTTCACCTTATCGACGATCTGCTGAAGATTATTCTGGATTTGATCGACTGGCACTCCTCGAAAAGCATCGTTGATCCCGAGCTCCACAATGAAGATGTCGATCTTGCGTTTCAGGTGAGCCGGGAGCCGCTCCAAGCCGCCTTCCGTGGTGCCCCCGGCTGCGCTGGCGTTGGTTACCTGAAAATTCAGGGCGGCACCGCGTAACTTTTTTGCGAGTAAAGTCGGATAGGCTTCGCTTGGCGTGAGACCGAAACCCTGAGAAAGACTATCACCCAGGACGAGAATCGTTTTCGTCGGGCTGGCATGAACGATCTGAAGGGAAAAGGCTGGCCAGGCAATAAGGAGTGCAATGCAGACTCTCACAATGAAAAGCTGAACGCTCAACGTCCACCTCTCAACTCCGCTTGTGGCATCGGCAAGATGCCGATCCCAGCGCTTCGGAGTTGGACGTTGAAGTTTTTCCGCGTAACGGTTAACTCTTCAACCCTTTAACTATTTAACTATTTCTATGGCCAACTACGCAATCAACGGTTTCGGGCGCATCGGACGCAACGTCCTTCGCGCCATGACGCAAAAGCAAGTCCAGCAAATCCTAGCCATCAACGATTTGACCGATACGCACACCCTCGCGCATTTGCTCAAATGGGACTCAGTGCACGGGAAATTCGACGGTGAAATCGGTTATGACGACGAGAACATTATCGTGCGCGGTCACAAAATTAGAATCCTGAAGGACCGGGATCCAGCGAATCTTCCTTGGAAAAAACTGGACATTGATGTTGTGCTCGAGTCGACCGGGTTCTTCACCAGCCGCGACAAAGCCGAACTGCATTTAAAAGCAGGCGCCAAACGGGTGCTGATCAGCGCGCCAGCAAAAAACCCCGATGTAACGATTTGTATCGGTGTGAACGACGATGTCTTCGATCCTGCGAAGGACAAGATTGTTTCCAACGCGAGCTGCACCACAAATTGTCTCGCGCCGATGGCGAAGGTTTTGCACGACAAATTCGGAATCTCACATGGATTTATGAGCACCATACACAGTTACACGAACGACCAGCGCATCCTCGATTTTCCGCATGAGGATTTGAGACGCGCGCGAGCCGCAGCGATCAGCATCATCCCTTCTACCACGGGCGCAGCCAAGGCAATCGGCGAAGTCATTCCGGAATTGAAAGGTAAACTGAATGGCGGCGCGTTTCGTGTGCCGACTCCAGACGGGTCGGTAACCGATTTCACCGCCGTGCTGGAGAAGGATGCGACCGTGGATGCGATCAATTCGGCGTTTAAAGAAGCTGCGTCAGCTAAAAGCTACAAAGGAGTGGTCGAATACAGCGATGAACCGCTCGTTTCACAAGATATCGTGGGCAATCCACATTCCTGCATTTTCGACAGCAAATTGACGCTTACGCTTGGGAACCGGTTCGTAAAGGTGGTCGGCTGGTACGACAACGAATGGGGCTATAGCAATCGCTGCGTAGAATTGATGGAAATGCTGGCGAAATAGGCCCTCTAATCTTGCTCGTGCTCTTGCTCGTAATCGTTTTCAATTAGGAAATGACGAAGCTTTCACTTCGTGATCTCGATGTGCGCGGAAAACGCGTGTTGGTTAGAGTGGATTTCAACGTGCCGACGGAGCTTCGCGGCGGCAAGGTCCGTATTACCGACGATACGCGGATTCGCGAAAGCCTGCCCACCATCAACTATCTGCGAGATCACGGCGCTAAAACGATCTTGATGTCGCATTTTGGCCGGCCCAAGGGGAAGCCAGTTGAAAAATATTCGCTTCGGCCCATCGGCGATTATTTGCATTCGCTAATTCATCAGCCGGTCGTTTTCAGTCACGACACGATTGGCGAAGTGCCAGAGAAAATTGTCGAACATATGCAAGACGGCGACGTTGCGCTTCTCGAGAACTTGAGGTTCCAACCCGGGGAGGAAGCGAACGATCCGAATTTTGCCAAGGCGCTCGCCAGTCTCGGCGATCTTTACGTCAACGATGCTTTTGGCGCCGCTCATCGCGCGCACGCCTCTACGGCGGGCATCACAAAATTTGTGGACAAGTCGGCCATGGGTTTCCTGATGGAAAAAGAGTTGAAACACTTGCGCGACGGCCTTGAGAATCCGGCGAAGCCTTTCGTTGTCATCTTAGGCGGCTCCAAAGTCTCCGATAAGATCGGTGTTTTGAAGGCGCTAATGGAAAAAGCCGATGTCATTTTGATTGGGGGCGCAATGGCAAACACGTTTCTAAAGGCGGAAGCGATTCCGGTTGGCGCAAGCAAGGTCGAATCGGACAAGCTCGATCTTGCGCGCGAGCTTCTCGAGATGGCGAAGAAACGCGGCGTAAGATTTTTGCTTCCGATTGACGCCGTGGAAGCGGAGGAAATTCGTGCCGGCGCCAACATGCGAAACACAAGTCGGCTGTCACCACAGCACGGGATCAGTGATGGATGGCAGGCAGTCGACATCGGTGCAGCGACGATTGCACTTTACCAGGAGGAGATCGCCAAGGCCGAAACCATTCTGTGGAACGGACCGCTTGGCGTGTTCGAGATTCCCGAGTTCGGCGAGGGGACAATTGCAATTGCAGAAGCGCTTGCGCAATCGGGTGCGACGACAATCATTGGCGGCGGCGATTCTGTGACCGCGGTGAAACAGGCCGGGCTTGCCGGCAAAATGACGTTCATCTCTACCGGTGGCGGCGCATCGCTGGAGCTATTGGAAGGCAAGGAGCTGCCTGGCGTCGCCGCGTTAAGCGACAGGAAATAGGCTGTGCCAGTCCGCGAGGTCGTTTCGAAGGTTCACGTTGACCCTCCAGCGCCAGGCAAACCGGCGAGCCGCAAGCCTGTGATGCAGGCACTGACTAATTCGGCCATTGCTGTAACCGCATTTTTTGTAACCTGCATAAGTCTACGTGCGGTTCTGCCGTTTCCAGAAATCGACGGGGGGGTCTCACAGAAATTCCGATTTTTCTCCGCGCACAAGGATGAATTTGACACGCTCTTTATTGGGTCGAGCCGCGTCTACTTTCAGATCTCGCCTGCTATTTTTGATCGCGTCACTCGCGAGAGTGGGCTGCCGACGCACAGCTTCAACTTCGGTATTGGCGGCATGTATTTGCCGGAAACTGCTTATCTGCTTGAGCAGATCTTAAATCTGAAGCCGCGCAACTTGCGATGGGTTTTCATTGAATACGATGAACTGCAAACAAAGTGGTCCCCCGAGAACCAGACCAGCCGGCGTGCGCTCTATTGGGCGGATTGGAAGCGGGTATCGCTCCTTCTACGAAAACTTACCGATGCCGGCACGGATCCGCTTTGGCTGCCGAACCCTTCGAAGCTTCGCGACATTGTTCTGCGTCAAAAAGACGAGAAAAATACGCGTAGCCTGCTGACGTTCTATGCGACGCAGGTGGAAAGAAATTATGCGAACGTCTCGAGAGCAGCTGATGTTCTGCACTATTTTTTGGGCCGCGACACAAAGGAACGTCGCGCGAGCTACCTTGGCGCGGGTAGCGATGGTTACGTCACCAGACCGAATCGAATGTCTCCCAGCCAGACCGCAGCCTATGAGCGTGGGCTCGCGGCTGCGATGACGGAAGCCGGAACGCGTCCTCTTTCACCTTATGCCGTCGAGGCCTACCGGCAGTGCGCGCAAGAAGTCAGAAGTATTGGAGCCGCGCCAGTCTTTTTAATCACCCCAAGCACAACGCAAATTACCACGGCCGCGGAAAGTACAGAATCCCCCGGCGTTGTGATGGCGTTCAATAACCCGCGAGCTTATCCGAACCTTTATCACAGCAGCGTGCGTCGCGATGGGCAACATCTGACTAAATCGGGAGCAGAAGAATTCACACGCGTTGTGGCGACGAATTTCGTGGAGCTTGCGCGAGCAGGCGAAATCAAGTGATCAAACACCAATGGCGAGCGGTTTAACTTCGCATCCCAGTCTCTGTTCGAATGTCTTTCGTTGAGTTTCGTTTCCTCTGGTTTTTTCTGGCCGTGTTCATCGTCTACTGGGCGATGCGCAATAACACCTCGCGAAAGGTGTGGCTTCTCCTCTGCAGCTATTTTTTTTACGCGGCTTGGAATTGGAAGTTTACCTTCCTAGTCCTCGGGTCCACGACGGTTGACTACATCGTCGGACAAATGCTTGGACGCCGTGAAAGCCCAGCATGGCGGCGTTTCTGGATTGCCGCCAGCGTGTGCGTCAATCTCGGCGTGCTGGGTTTTTTCAAATACTTCAACTTTTTTATCTCTTCGGCGTCCGATTTTCTGGCCTGGTTCGGTTTACCGGCGAGCGTGAACACGCTCAACATTCTTCTGCCCGTCGGTATTAGCTTCTACACGTTTCACTCGATGAGCTACACGATCGACGTGTACCGCCGCAAGCAGCGCCCCATTTCAAACTTTGTCGATCTTGCGTTGTTCGTGAGTTTTTTCCCTCCCTTGGTGGCGGGACCAATCGTCCGCGCCGTGTACTTTTTGCCCCAGCTGGTTTCGGCCAAAAAGTTTTTCAATGTCGATGTGCGTGGCGCGGTGATGTTGTTCCTGGTGGGATTTATCAAGAAAGCGTGCATTGCTGATGGAGTCGCGCCGACTGTCGACCGTTACTTTGCCCATCCGGCGAACTTCACGGCAACGAGCGCGTGGATTGGCGTGCTGTTCTACGCAATCCAGATTTACTGCGACTTTTCCGGATACACAGACATGGCCATCGCGGCTGCCCGGTTACTTGGGTACCAATTGCCGAACAACTTCCAGTTTCCATACTTTGCCCGGAACGTCTCTGATTTCTGGCGGCGCTGGCACATTAGCCTCTCAAGTTGGCTGCGCGATTACCTCTACATTCCACTCGGTGGAAATCGCGGTTCGCGTGGGTTTGCTTACCGCAATGTCATGATCACAATGCTGCTCGGCGGACTTTGGCACGGTGCTGCATGGACGTTCGTAATCTGGGGCGCGTTACATGGAACGGCGCTCCTCATTCATCGCGAGTGGATCCGCCTTACCGAGGGTCTTAAGTGGGCAGCGCGAGCGATGCGCTGGCTTGCTTGGCCGATTACGATCTATGCGGTGTGCGTTGCCTGGGTCTTTTTCCGCGCACCCGACCTCAGTAGCGCGGGAACAATACTAAGGCAGTTCACCCTGTTTCACGGTGGCGGTAACGAACATTTTCACCGCTGGTTCCTTTTGCTGATTGGCGCACTTGCCTTAATTCATTGGCTCAATTCTCGCCGATGGTTTGCTGAAATATGGCGACGATGGCCTGCCCCAGTCTTTGCAGCGGCTTATGGTTGCACTTTTGCGGTCGTCCTTTTATTTGTTCCGCCTCACTACACGCCCTTCATTTATTTTCAGTTTTGAGCCGTACCCAGGAATCAAATCACATGAGAAAGAAAATCGTTGCCGCTAATTGGAAGATGAACATGACGCAGGCGGAGTCGGCGCGATTTGTCGAGTCGATGCTGCTGGATCTGGGTGACATCACCGATGTGGAAGTGGTGATCGTGCCACCGTTCACTGCGATTGCAAAAGTGATGGAATCGCTCGGTAAAGCGCAAAACATAAAGGTGGGGGCGCAAAACATGTATTGGGAGAAGAACGGCCCTTTTACCGGTGAGATCAGCGCCGCGCTTCTACGCGATTTGTTCGTGCACTATGTCATTCTCGGACACAGCGAACGCCGGAGGCTCTTTGGTGAAACTGACGAAATCGTGAATCGCAAAGTGCGCGCCGCACATGAGGCAATGCTGCGTCCCATTGTTTGTATTGGGGAAACGCTCGAGCAGCGCGATAAAGGCAATGTTGAAAAGATACTATCGATCCAGTTGCGTGGCAGTCTCGCTGGTTTGAGTCCAAAGGAATTGCAGGAAACAGTGATTGCATATGAGCCGGTTTGGGCCATCGGCACCGGCCGAAATGCGACGCCCGCTCAAGCACAGGAAGCCCACGCGTTCATTCGTCACACTTTGCACAAGATGGCCGACGACACGACCGCCGAGCGCGTGCGCATTCAGTACGGCGGCAGCGTGAAACCGGAAAATGCCGCCGAGTTAATGGGCCAGCCTGACATCGACGGTGCGCTTGTCGGCGGGGCGAGCCTCGATCCGCGCAGCTTCGTCCAAATCGTCAAAGCCGCACAGGACAAGTAGGGCGCGCCGTATATCTTTGCGGAAAGTGGTGTGTTCCGCACATGTTATTGGCCGCGACTGGTGGGATCTACGCCTGCAAAGGTTAAGAAGTCGATCATGCGAAAACGTTCCGGCGTCCCATCGTGTGTCGGCAGCGTCGGTACCCAACCAGGTTGCACGCTAAAGTAGGAGTCAGGGTCTAGCTGAAGGAGCCCGATAAATACTTCGGCCACGATACGCGCGCCCACGGGGCCAAGCCGTAGTCCATCCTCTCTCAACTGAGCTTCTTTCAAGATGTAATAGAAAAGCGGCGTCGATTGGACAAACCCGGAACGAATCGTCTGCAGCTCAGCCAGCTCGGCGTCAGTTAACGATGGGATACCCATTTCATTTGCGATCCGCTGGCCGGACGGGAGCATCCATGTGACACATCTCAACAAATTGCGTTGCATCAGCGAGTCCGGCGGCATCCCATTGAATATCGTCCCCAGCGGAAGGTGGAAGAGTGGCGTCGAAACTATTGTGTCGATCCTTTTGTTCGGGCGTGCATCGGCACTGAAAACGCCCCCGAAGTCAAAGAAAGTCTGCCAGCCGATAAAGCGCCTCGGAGCTCTCGCACCGCCACGCAAGTCCACGGGGTCGGAGCTGCCTTCGCCCGACGGGTCGAAAATCATACCAAAGAATGGCTGTCCATTATCCCCATGGAGATTAGCGCGGTATGAAGGCCGCACCATGCTGTGCCCAAATCGGTAGGTAATCTGAAATTCTACGGGAATAAAGGCCTGGCCGTGTAACGGGTTATAGAAATGGCGACCATTTGTTAGGACATCGTCTATGACGGACTGAGGGAGAATGTGTGGCAGGAACTCGTGAACAATCATCCACTCGTAATGCCATACCGTCAGGCGATGCGCTTGTAAGTAAGCGTCATTGTCAGGAATTCCCGGATACTGTGTTCGAATGAGATCCACCGCATGGTTATGAAACAACAGAAAGGCCGCGTGCAGACCGGCGATCACCATGTTTTCATCGTTGCGTGGGTCACCGATAATCGCCACGTGGTTAATCGGATCTCGCGGCAAGTCTTCGAACAGGCCACCGCTTTCGATCCGAAATTTGATGGGATCAGTAGGATCGTATAACTCCGGGTTACCGCCTGGGCCCCCAGCGTAGAGGGAGTCCAGATCAAAAAAGCAAGTGCGAGCGTTTTGTGAAATGATGGGCTGTGTCGGGAATCCGAGTCGGGACCTCTGGTCAAACGTCATATCATGGTCAAGGAACTGGCCGAAAAACGTCACTCCCGCGGTATGGGTTGGATTGTTCCGGTTGACCAGGCTGAGATTGGGATCCACGATCAGCGCCACAGGGCCTGCTTCCAGATCGTCGTTCGCGTCCATAATGCCGCCCGGCCTACCAAGCCCCATAAGAGCGTCGCGAACCGCATTCGTTGGCGGGGCGAACGGTGGCAAATTTCGGAACATCCGACCAAAATGTCCGGTCAGCGCTGGATCTGGAGGCGGTGCGGCGTTAGTCGCTTGCGCCTTCGATAGAACGCCAAAGCCGACCAGCGCGAGGGCGATGAAAAGCACAAAGCCGCCGAGCAACCCGGCGATTAGTAAATGCGCTCCCCGGACAGGCGAGCGGTGAATCGAATTCCTGGGGTCAATGTTTGAACTGTTCATGGTGTGATTTTCTCCTGTGGTTTTGGCCTTCTGGCATCCATTGATGTACTTCGTAAAATTTTCCGACGCGTTACGCGGAAAGTGGCTTCGCCGTGTTAAAAATGTTAAATCGTTGAAACGTTGAAGCGGACGGACCTCGGCTGAAATGCCAAGATAGAAAAGGCAACCCGTATTGGCTGCTCACGGTGATGCAGGCGCCGGGTCTGCCACTAAAGGCTGCGCTATTTTGGCGCGAGCGAGGCGACGATTCTTTCGAAGCATGGATCGCCGCGCAGCGGGTCCCACCACGGCGAGAGTTTCAGGTGGCCATAGGTGGGAGAGGTTGGATAGCGGAGGGCGACCTCAAGCTGTTGGCAGGCGAGATCCTTGTTGCCAATCCACGCCGCGATTATCGCGAAACACACGACTATGCGCGTGCCGCTGATCGCATCTTTTTGCAAAGAAAGCAGCTCGGTAGCGCTACGGCCTTCGTGCAGCGCTTCCTCTTTTCGACCCAGTGCAGCGTCGATTAAACCAAGCACACAAAGAGCGCCAGCGTCATCAGGGCGGGCGCGAACCAGTTTGTCCTGCTCTGCCCGCGCAGCAGTGAATGTGGCACGTGCTTTGGCATCGTCTTTTGTCATCCGAGCGATAAGACCTTCTACAATGCGGGGGCTGTATTTTACTATTTCGTTACCAACGCTTTCCTCGCCCAGCGCCGCTAAAGCATTGACAGCGGCGGTGGGGTCGCGCTCTGCGAGTGCACAGGTAAGCCAGGTATCGGCCACACTTTGGATTGCACCAGGGTCTTTCGCGCGGAGTTCATCGATCAATTGATGCAACGGCCCGGTATCGGCCCTAGAATCCAATTCTATCTGCACGCGTTCCAACTTTGTCTCGACATCGTTCGGCGCAATCGCCAATGCGCGGTTCAAGATAGCTGCTTCCTCGGCATAACGGCGAAGATCGCGATAAGTGATGGCGGTCTGCTCTAGCAAGAGAAAGTTGCGCGGATCGAGATCGATTGCGCGCTCGAGATTGCGTAACGCCTCCTCCTCGTTACCGCCAGGGCGGCGACGCTCAATATAACCTTTGAGCTCGAATAACCGAGCGTCATTGGGCATGGTCTGGCGAGCATTTTCCAGCTCAACCAGAGCGCCGTCGTAATCGCGGTATCCACGGTAAAGATGTCCTGCGCGCGCTAGATGGGCTTCGCCTGCATGGGGGCGGAGATGAAACGCTGCATCAATCGCTGCTTCAGCCAACGCCAGACGTGCGGGCGTACGGTCCGCACGAAAGTGGTAAGCCTGATCATGAACCCATGCGAGTTGGCAGTACGCCTGGAAAAAGGTTGGGTCATGCGTGACAGCTTGGTTCAGCAAATCGGCCGCTTGCGAGAGGTTCCGCTTGTCGCTCTGAGTGGTGCTAAAGCTCCAGGCTAAAATGAGATTTCTGGCGCGGCTATAAAGATCGAAAGCGGTGATGTCAGCGGTTGGTGGTCTCTCGATAGCTAGCCTTTCAGCGGGCGAGATTTTAACGTGAAGCTGACCAGCGACCCTTTGCGCGATCTCGCTCTGGATGGCAAACATCTCTTTCAAATCGCGATCGTATTGTTCCGCCCAGACGTGCGAATCGGTGCGGGCATCGATCAACTGGGCGTTTATATGCAGCCAGGCTCCAGTCTTCCGGACGCTACCTTCCAACACATGAGATACCTGAAGTTCCTGACCGATCCGGCGCGTGTTGTGTTGGTCGCGATATTGCATGACGCTGGTGCGGCTGATCACCTTTAGGCGGGCAATCTTTGCCAGCTTGGTCAGAAGATCGTCTTGGACGCCATCGGCAAAGGAGGCATCCTCTTTGTCGTTACTCAGATTTTCAAACGGCAGCACCGCAATTCCCATTGTTGGCGAACGTCCAGCTAGTTCGCTTTTCCAAACGATCACACTTACCGCTACTGCCAAAGCGACTAACAACACCGTCAACAGGGTGGTCGTTGGATTCCGTCGCACCCACTTTCTTCCACGAGTGAGAACGCCAGTACGTCGGGCTCGGATTGGTTCGTGCTTTATCCAGCGCTCAAGGTCTTCGGCCAGCCCGAGAGCGGAAGGGTAACGGCGCGGCGGATTTTTCTCCAGACATTTCAGGCAGATTGTGGAAAGATCGCGATCCACTTTTGGATTCCGCAGGCGCGGCGGTCGCGGCTCAGCCTCCAGGAGTAACTTGATAGTTTCGTAGGTTGTTCCCCCCGCAAAGGGCGGATGGCCAGTAAGAAGCTGGTAAAGCACTGCACCAAGGCCGTATACATCTGTTGCACTGGTTAACTTGGCGTTATTACCGGCTGCTTGTTCCGGAGCCATGTAACTGGGTGTGCCCAAGACTTCCAAGGTCCGGGTAACCGTGCTGTCAGACTCGACCAATCGGGCAAGTCCAAAATCGGTCAGATTCGGTTCACCTTTCGCGTCAACCAGGATGTTTCCTGGCTTGATGTCCCGATGCAAAATTCCGTGTTCATGTGCGTAGTGAACGGTGCGCGCCACCTTGGCGATGAGTCCCACCGCCTGTCGGATTGACATCGGCGACTGTTTAACTACTTCGTCAAGCTGGCCGCCTTCGACGAACTTCATGCTGAAGTAGCATTGGCCATCCCGCTCGCCTACCTCGTAAATGGGGACGATACAGGGATGGTCGAGACTGGCGGCAGCTTCTGCTTCCAGACGAAAGCGCTTGAGGTGCGCTTTGGTGGCCCATTGGCCAAGGCCAATGACTTTCAGAGCAACTATCCGGTTGAGGCTTTTCTGTCTCGCGCGAAACACGACTCCTTGTCCGCCGCGCCCAGCCTCCTCAAGTAACTCAAAGTCGCCTAGCTCGCCCAGCAGCTTAGCGGCACGCGCTGTTGTTTTACTTTGAGTTGCTTCTTTCGCTTCGACATCTTTAGCAGAGCGGCTGTCATCGCCAGCGGCTTCAGGGTTTGTGAAAATCGTCAGTGCTGTCTCTAGCACGCAGCCAGTGCAAAGTCCTTCCGGCGCATCCGAAAAGATTGTCGTGCCGCACTTTCGGCAAGCTCTAACTACAGTTGCCATTGTGGTGGAACATCAGGTTCAGGTCCGGACCACGGCGATTAGATGGCGCAGCTCGTCTTCAACGTCGGCGGGTGTAGCAACGGTATGAACAATCTCTTCTCGTAGTAACGACTGATAGCGTTGTCGAAATCGATGAAACGCCTGCCTTACAGCATTGTCGGTCATGCCTAGTTGCCCGGCGATGTCCGCTTGGGAAGGTGAGCCCGGCTCATCCGGTAGCAGTTGTTTCAGAGAATCAAACAACGGGGCATTGCCTGCCGCGGTGTATTCATTCTTTAAAAGGCCTAGCACGCGCTCTAACACGGTAGAAGCCCAGCGGCGCTCATAAATTTGCTCTGCAGTTACCGGGTCCGTAGGTTCTACCTCGGCTCGCTCATCGAAGCTTAACTCTTCGAGGGGGATAAGCCGTTGTCCTTTTCCGCGTTTCATTGCCATTGCGCGACGGCGCTCGTCGGCCAGAAAATGTTTCAACGCCCCGAGCAAATAAGAACGAAAGCGGCCCTTTTCCTTGCGGACAGCGGTGAGGCTTCTGTGCTCCAGCAAATCTGCGAAAAAACCCTGCGTGATATCCTTTGCTTCTTCGGACCCAATTCCCTGTCGTTGCACAAAACCATAAATGGGTCGCCAATAAACGCGGCAGAGTTTTTCAAGTGCTTCTTGCGCCGCGGGGGATTCACCTTGCGCCTCCACTACGACGCTCCAGTGTGTGCTGGTAAACTGCGCCGCCCCTTTTTGTGTACTAGGACCAGAACCATTTTCAGTAAGCTCGTGAAAGCCCGTCGATTGAACGGACTCGCGCTGTAGTGAGCTTTCAGAGTGGTAAGGAGGGCTCACGCCGTGATTCAAGTAAAAACTCGATTCAAAATCAAGCTTCCATGTAGATCACGAAGCAGTGGAACAATAAATTCAGATCATTTACTTTTGGGAGACGGTTCCAGCGAGTAAGCTTGGTGCGATTGAATGAGGCGCAGCTTCTTTGTTGTCGGACCCACTGCAACGGGGAAATCCGAACTGGCAGCGGGCGTTGCGTGCGAAGCTGGGGCTGAGATTGTCAGCGCCGACGCGTTTCAAGTCTATCGCGGACTCGATCTACTTACAGCGAAACCGCATGCTTCAACCCTAGCCAAGGCTCCGCATCATCTGATTGGGACAACGCCTCTCTGTGAAGAGATGAACGCAGAAAAATATCGGCGCGCAGCGTCGCACGCCATTGAAAAAATTCACTCGCGTGGCAAACTCGCGATCGTTGTCGGTGGCAGCGGCCTTTATATTAAAGCACTCATCCACGGGCTGGCGCCGTTGCCCGAATCCGATCCAAAACTGCGCGAAAAATTGAACGCCATGAGCTTGGATGAATTGCGCGCCCGGCTCGCCGAACTCGATCCCGAAGCGATTCAAAAGATCGACTTGAAGAATCGCCGCCGCGTCGTGCGTGCTTTGGAGATTTGTTTATTAACCGGTAAGCCTGCTTCGGAAGTTGTAGCCGAGGTCAGCGACCCCGGCACCTTGGGAAAGGTTCAGCCGCGGTCAACGCCCGCGGTTACAGGGGTTTTCGTGTTTCGCGACCGGGAAGAGCTTTATGCCCGCATTAATCAGCGGGTAGAAGCAATGTATGAGAACGGCGTAATCGAGGAAGTGCGCGCCGCGGGGAAGGTGAGTTCGACTGCATCGCAGATGATTGGTTTCCGCGAAATTCATCAGCTGCTCGATGGAGCAATGTCGATTTCGCAATGTCTCGCCGCGATTCAGCGGGCAACGCGCCAGTACGCTAAAAGACAGTTGACCTGGTTTCGGCGGCAAACTAATTTTTCATCGCTGAACTTGTCGCTTCTTAGTCACAACGAAGCTGTGAATTGGATCCTTCTCCGAATGCGTTTGGAGCATCGAAAGGTTTCGGATGTTCGAGCAAAGGGATGATTGAAACGCGTCCTCAGAAAACCCAGGAGCGTGCGCTCCTGATTGGCCTGGAAAAGGAAGGTGTCTCGAAATGGGATCTGCGGGATTCGCTCGAAGAACTGCGCGAGCTGGCGAGCTCCGCCGGCGCCAAAGTGGTCGATACGGTCACGCAAAAATTGCCGAAACCGACTGCGCCGTATTACATCGGCCGCGGCAAAGCGGAATCGATCAAGGATTCCTGTCAGGATCAACAGGTGACGTCGGTCATTTTTAACGATGAACTTTCGCCCGCGCAGGGTCGCAATCTGGAAAATCTATTTGCGCGCAAAGTTCTCGATCGAACGCAGTTGATTCTCGATATCTTTGCGCAGCGCGCCCGCAGCAGGGAAGGCCGATTGCAAATTGAGCTTGCTCAGTTGCAGTATCTTTTACCGCGTCTCACCCGGATGTGGCATCACTTGTCACGGCAGACGGGCGGAATCGGAACCCGTGGTCCCGGCGAAACACAATTGGAAGTTGATCGCCGCCGCGTGCAGGAACGAATTGCGCGGCTCGAGCGAGAGCTGGAGGCGGTGCGCAAAACACGTGCAATACAGCGTGAAGGTCGCAAGCGCCATCAATGGCCTGTTGCCGCAGTGGTAGGTTATACGAACGCTGGCAAATCCACGCTGCTGAACCTGCTCACCGGCGCGGACGTGGTTGCCGAAAATAAACTTTTTGCCACACTCGATCCCACCACCCGCAGTTTTGTTTTACCTAACAAACAACGGGTGCTTCTCACCGACACCGTCGGATTCTTACGAAAACTCCCGCACACGTTGATCGAATCATTCAAGGCCACCCTCGAGGAGGTGAGCGAAGCCGATCTGCTCATTCATATTGTCGATCTTAGCCATCCCCGCGTGGATGAGCAGATGGAAGCAGTCGATGGCGTGATCAAGGAACTGGACGCCTATGGCAAGCAAACTCTGATCGTGTTCAACAAGATCGATAACTTGCCGAACCGCGAGTTGGCCGATTCATATCTGAAACGGTTTCCCGGCAGCGTCGCGATTTCTGCGCGAACAGGAGAAGGCGTTAACAAATTGGTGCAGGCTCTGGAAGACGCGCTCAGTTCGTGGCGGTTGCGCTCTCGTTTTCGTATCCCATCGAATGAATCTGCGTTAATCGCGGAGATCCATCGTGTTGGTCACGTGCTGGAACTGCGCTACGAAGGCAGCGACGCCGTGATCGTCGCCCACGTTCCACCACATTTGGAACAGAAGCTGGCTGATTACGCAACGCGCGACTGACCAGCTAAATCGCGAACACGCGATTCGACACTGGCCGCCACCTTCGCCCACCCCGTCCGATCGTTGGGAGTGGATGGAAACTGGAGCGACTCCCCAATAGCCAACGTGATCGCGGTAGGGCGCGGAATGTTGCGCTCTGGCGGCAGTGCTTCAAAAGTTCCAACAAGACCACACGGCACGACCGGCACCTTAGTCTCCGCGACCAACATCCCAAGCCCGTGCTTAAAATGCATCATTGAGCCATTGCGACTGCGTCCGCCTTCTGGAAAGATGATGAAGATCGCTCGTTCTTCCTGTAATTTCCGACGCAGATCAGCAAGTGCGTGTGGGCCGCAATTCTTCCGCCACATCGGCAAGGCATTAAGCATGATTGCCGAAAATGTGCTCGTCGCTCTCGTTTGAAAAAAGACGTCGCCCGCGGCGATGGGAAAGGCACGTTCGCGATGGCGCGGAGTGAGCGCCGCTCCAAGAGCCAGTGCGTCGAGATGACTGCAATGATTCGCGGCGAGCACAAACGGCCCGTGTGTTGGCAGCTTCTCGCGGCCGATAATTGTGAGTCGATGCGCGAGCGCGAAGTAACTTCGAATTAGTGAAAAACAAGCATGATGCGCGAAGCTTTCGAGAAGTCCTTTTTCGCGGCGAACGCTGCGAAACCGTTCACTGGGAGTCAGGCCGGTGTCGTGCGCAGGCTGCAGATTCCAGGGTTCCATCAGATTTTTCAGCCGGTAAAGATTCGTGGCTGCTGGCCGACAGCAAAACCGACGAAGTAATTGACATAATGAAACACGGCAGGCGCAACAAGGATCAGGCTATCGAATCGGTCGAGAATGCCGCCGTGTCCCGGGATGAGTTTCGAGGTGTCCTTGAGACCCAGGTCACGTTTGATTGAGGAAAGCATCAGGTCGCCGAATTGTCCTACTATGCTGACGATGATGCCGAGCCCGAGCAGGCGCACGGGCGTGTCGAGCGTCGTGCCGAACCAGACAAAATGCGCGCCGAGGGCAAAGAACGGAGCCGTTAGCGCGATCGCTCCGAGTGCCCCTCCTACGGTTTTGTTCGGGCTGGTGTTGGGAACAAACTTTCTGTGGCCAAATAAATGGCCACAGATGTAGGCAAAGATGTCATTGAGTTCCACTGCGAAGATGATGAGCAGGAGGATCGGGCGGTAATTCCAATCGTTCGCGATGTTACCCAGATTGCCGAGTGCGCTCCCGAAAAGGGCGAACCCAAGCACACCCAAACCGACGCGCTGGATATAACCTTTGGGTTGATCGGGAATCAAGCCACCAATGGCAATCAAAGCGACTGTTAACGGAAACAAAGCGACATAAAGTCGGTACCAATTATCCAGCGCGGCAAAAGTGAGTAAGAAGATGCCGATAACCACAATGACACTAATGGTCCGTTCCCGAAATAACCCGGTGATGCGGGCGTATTCGCGATAGCAAAGGAAACTTAGCGTGGCCACAGCGATAATCGTCCAAAAAGCGCCTGCCAGAATCGGAATCAGGATGAATAACGCCAGCCAGATCCAGGACCGATAACGGTCCCAAAGCTCCTTTTTCTTATCTGCTGTGCTGTTCTTTACCCGGGTCGCGATAAAAATCAGCACCGGTGCGAAAACGAACAGAACGAGAGCTATCAGTGTAAGAACAACAGTAACGCGATTGTCGAAAGCGTGACGGAATCCAAAGAGTCGTTCGTGCGTGAGCTGGCTCATTTTAGAGCGCGTGCGATTCGTGCGACTCGGCGAATAACGGTGACAATGCAACCCACGACAATCACGACAAGCCCCAAAGTCATCAGGCCGATTTGTGAATCGTTGAACGTAATGATCTGCCACGACCGCGGCGTGATTGCTGCGTAAACACAGACGACCGTGATCACCAACATGCGATGTTGTTTTGCCATCGGTCCGCAGAACTCGTTAGGCGCGCCGGCGATTTTTCCCGCCGCGCGAACATAAGCAGTGAAGATGGCCAAGATGGTTGCGATGTAGCCGAGTGTAATGTTTCCACCCCACGCGTACCCGGCTCCGATGAAAACAGCCGCATCCGAGATGCGATCTGGCACTTCGTTGTAAAGCTCGCCGGTTTTAGACGTGCGCGCGGAGGCGATGGCAACCATTCCATCGAGCATGTTCGCAGTCAGACGTAGTTGCGCGCCAAGCGCCCCGATGAGCCACCAGATTCGGTAATCAGCAATTGAAGTCATGCCGAGCGCAATCCCAGCGAGAATGCACGCGCACATGCCGGCGATCGAAATTGCGTTAGGCGAAACTTTTCGTGAAGCGAGCCAGGCCGTTGACGACTGGGCCCATTTCCGATTGCGCGTTGCGATTGGGCGGCGGTCAATTGAGTTGCTTGGCGCTTGCTCCATAACGGTTGCTGGCAACCGATAGCAGGTCACCACAGTAATGTGCAGAATAAACTTGCGGAACCAGTGATCCAGATGATCCCTGTCTGCGGGAACCTCGCGAGAAGTGAGCGGTCTGAGGCGATCGGAAGATTACTGGCCTTGAAACTTGCAGACAAGATTGTCTGCATCACATAATGCGCATATGACTGCGCGGGAGCGGGTGAAAGAATTAATCAAAGCTTTCCCGAAAGTTTACCCCAATGCGCATACGGAGTTGAACTTCAAGAACCCGCTCCAGTTATTGGTAGCGACGATTCTTTCGGCGCAATGCACGGATAAGCGGGTTAATATGGTCACGCCCGTTCTGTTCAAGAAATATCGGACTGCCAAAGCTTATGCGGACGCGCCGCAGGCCCAGTTCGAGAATGCAATTAAATCAACGGGTTTCTACCGCGCCAAGACCAAAAGTATTCGCGGGGCCATGCGCGCAATCGCAGAGGAACACGGTGGAAAAGTTCCAGACACAATGGAGGAACTAAATGCATTGCCGGGTGTAGGTCGCAAGACGGCGAACGTGGTGCTGGGCAATGCGTTTCATAAGGATGAAGGGATCGTGGTGGACACGCACGTGATCCGCCTATCGCAGCGGCTGGGCCTCACAAAACACAAGGACGCCGAAAAGATCGAGCTCGATTTGATGAAGCTGGTGCCGCGCGAGCATTGGACCGACTGGAGTCACTGGCTGATCTGGCACGGCCGCCGCCGCTGTTACGCTCGCAAGCCAGATTGTTCAAATTGCGAAGTTTTTCGGTTATGTCCCAGCGGCAAAGTTTTCCTGCGCACAGGCCAGGCGCAGAAGCCCGAAGTCGATTGACCCAACAGAGCGCTTCTTTCAGCGCGACTTCGCCGATTGCCCCCTGCGAGATTGCGTCCCGTTGTGCTCTGCTTTTTTTCGTAGCCGCTGAAATTGTTCTTCGAGCTTTTTCAAGTCCTCGTCAGAAAGCTCTTCGAGATCGACCAGTTCGTTTCGAGCGCCTTTGATTGCGCGAATAATTTCGTCGAGTTTTAGATGAACGGCTTTAGCATCGCGGTTCTGGGTGTTTTGAATCAGGAACACCATCAAGAATGTGACGATGGTCGTGCCCGTATTAATAATCAGCTGCCAAGTATTCGAAAAATGAAACGCCGGTCCGGTCGCGGCCCAAATGATGATGATGAGAACCGCTATCGTGAAAACCCATGCGCTGCCGAGAATCGTAGAGGATTTGCGTGCGAAAACGCGAAATGCATCCCGGACGATACAAAAGAAATCCCGAGGTCTTTCTCCTTTTGGTTTTTCGCCTTGAGTCTTATTCACGAATTCTACTTTAAATTCGCACATCGTGTGACAATTGGGGGCATAAGATCGAGGGGTGAGCAGGCTGCCCCGGAAACACGACATTGATTTTTCCACTAAGTTAAGGAAAACTGGCCTCCGAATTCATGCAGCTTCTTAGCGCGTTTTCACGTCACCAAACTGTCCCAAGTACCGCGGCGACCGCGCCGAAAAAGAGCTTGTGGATTTTGGATTCCTGGCGCGATCTCATTCTCTACGTCGGTACGCCGCTGTTGTTGCTGCCGGCTTTTGCACTAGCCCAAGCGCGTTGGAGTCCGCAGGATATTTATCTCTTCGTCGCGGCATTTGGTGCGATGGGACACCACTTGCCGGGAATGATCCGCGCCTACGGCGATCGCGCGTTGTTCGAGCGCTTCAAATGGCGCTTCGTTCTTGCGCCGCTGTTCCTTCTCGCTGTATGCGTGGCCTTCTTTTGGTGGGATCTGAAAGGGATCCTGCTTGTGGTCTTTTTCTGGGGTGTTTGGCACGGACTAATGCAGACCTATGGCTTCTGCCGCATCTATGATGCGAAAGCGGGAACATTCGATGCCCTCACGCGACGGCTCGATTTCGCGATGTGCGTAATCTGGTTTGCCACGGCCGTAGTACTTTCACCGTACCGTTTGAGCGATACGCTCGATACGTACTACATGTGTGGGGGACCCTTTATCCCGCCATCAATAGTTCATTACGGACAACAGCTGATTCTTTTCGTCGCTATTACAGTTTCAGTCCTTTTTCTTCTGCATTTTGGACGATTGTGGGTCATAGGGAAGCGCCCCAATCCCGTGAAGGTTGCGCTGCTCGTGACGAGCATCGCATTTTGGTGGTACTGCAATAATCTTGTCGCGAATATTCTCGTAGGTATTGCGCTGTTCGAAGTCTTTCACGACGTGCAATACCTCTCGCTAGTCTGGATCTACAATCGCAACCGAGTGGAAAAAGACAGTAATATTGGTGGATTCATGCGCTTCGTCTTTCGACGGAGCGGTTCACTCATTGGGCTTTATGTAGGGCTCGTCTTTGCCTATGGCTCGCTCAGCTATTTCAATGCGCATGTCGGGCTAGATACGGTTAAACGCATTCTTACCGGCGTGGTCACCGCTTCCACGCTCCTCCATTTTTATTACGATGGGTTTATCTGGAAGGTGCGGGAGCGCTCCACGCGCCAATCATTAGGGCTTGCGGGTGGAACCGCTGACGTCGCACTGGGCGGTTTTCTTCCAGGGTGGGCCTGGCACGGCTTGAAATGGGCTGCAGTATTTGTTTTGCCCTTAAGCGCGCTCTGGTTTTGGCAAACACATCTCAATGTGCCAGAACTCCAGCGGCGAGCATGGCTTGTGGCAGATGTGCCGACGGGTGCGAAACAGCGTTTTGATTACGGCCTGGCGTTGCAAAAAGAAGGCCAATGGGAGCAGGCAGAACAACAATATAAGACCGCGCTCAGCTACAAGCCGGCGGATGCCAAGTCGCATATGAACCTCGCCACTGTGTTGATGGCGCAGGCCAGGTACGATGCAGCCGTACCACACGTGGAAGAGGCATTGCGTCTTCAACCCGACAATGGAGAATTTCATTTCGGTTATGCCAGCTTGCTCCAGCGACTTGGACGCGGAGACGAAGCGGGACTTCAGTACGAAGCGGCGGCACGTCTCCTGCCGGACTCGCCGGAAGCGCATTACGATTATGCATTGATCCTTGCCTCAGCTGGCAAAGGAAATGATGCCCTGAGGGAGTTGCAGCGGGCGGTTCAGCTGAGACCCGATTATGTAGGGGCTCAACTAAAATTGGCCGACGCGCTTTTTGCAAAAGGTGATCTTGAAGAGGCCAAAATGCATTATACTACGGCGCTTGGTGCGGATCCCAAGCTGGCAGTCGCTCACAATAGTTTAGGGAGGCTTTACCTGACTCAGGGGCAAATCTCTCAGGCCATTGTTCAATTCGGTGAAGCGTTGCGCCTGAATCCCGATTATAAAGAGGCCGAGGAAAATCTGCGCGTCGCCAAGGCAAGCGACGATCAATTTCTTCGGCAAACGCACAATTGATTTTTGGTTGGCCGTGCTCTTCATCTCAATCTGGATGACGCGTGGCGCGACGAGCCATTGGGTCTTCCTGTGGTTGACGCGCGTACGTGGGGACCGCGGCTGCGCTTCTCCTCGCCGACACGCCTCATCGAGCAATTTTATCGCGAACATGAGACAAATCTTAGCGCGCCATTCTTACTTTACGGCTCCGGCGACTTTCATCACCTGACCGCGCTGCGTCCGCGACACATTCCAGAGCGGGTTGTGGTAGTTTCTTTCGATAATCATCCTGATTGGGCTGTTGGTCCGGTTAAGTGGGCATGTGGCGGCTGGGTTAATCGTGCGTTGGAGTTATCAAATGTTAGCCGCGTGAGCGTCTGGGGCTGCGGAAATTTCGAATGCTGGTGGCCGCATCAAATCTTCGGTAACCGTCGGGCCGAACGCGCAGGCGTATTGGAGGTTCATCCCTGGGCAGACGATCGCCCCGCGAAAGATCGAGAACGTAGGGGCGCGATTTTGCGCGATAACTGGCGCCAGCACTTTGAGCAATTTTTGCAAACGGCAGGCGGGGAAAACGTTTACGTCACAATCGATCTTGATTGTCTCGATGCTAGCGAGGCGGTAACAAATTGGGAGGCGGGCCGCTTCACGATTGCAGATCTTGAATGGGCGCTTGGGAGATTGCGTGAGTCGTCCCAGATTATTGGAGGCGATATTTGCGGCGCCTATTCACCGCCAAGGTACGCACGTTTCAAACAGCGCTTCGCCGCGGGATTCGATCACCCAAAAATCCAGTTGCCGACTGCCGACCGGATCCACCAGATCAATTTGGCAGCCTTGGAAAGATTGTGGCCGTCGCTGTCTGGCGCGTGAATTTTTGGAGCGGCGAACCCTACGAAGCCCGGCCTTGTAAGCTTCGTTCTTCATAAGAGCCGGTGGCTAGCTGAGTGAAACGAGCACGATCCCGACGCTGATTAGCAATGCGCCAATCGCGAGTCGCAGGTTTAGCTTCTCTTTTAGCACGATCGCTGCCGTCAGCGTGATGAAGATCACGCTCAAACCCTGGAATGGATAGAGATAACTCAGATCGAATCGCTGCAGCAATCCCAGCGTGAGAAAGAAGGAGATCGTCATCAGAATAATGCCGGCGGTGGCCTTCCAGACAAACTGTGCATTCCGAAACCCTGTCGTTTTGGTGCCAACCATCGCTCGTTTCAGAATGAGCTGAGCCGCGACGAAGGTTACCAGCGAAACAACGATGAAAAAAAACGCAAGAAAACTCACAGACGTTCCTCGATTCGTGCGATCGGTTTCGCGACCAGCGCCAATCCAATAACAACCAGAGCAATCCCGCACCAGCGCAGTGGCGAGATCAATTCGCCTAGAAAAATCCAACAGCCCAGCGGAACGAGGATATCGACCACACGCGACAACGGAAAAGCGATGGTGATCGGAATATGTCTCAACACATAAAGCCAACTGATGAAGCTGGCGATGATGAGAAGAATCGCCCACCACACCAGCGGCGAAGCCAAACCGTTAATGCCGGTCCAGGACCACGCGCTATCAGTGTTCGCCACTTCTGTTGCACCGCGCTTCAAAAGAAATTCAGACACGAGCACGCATGCAACGCTGAGAGTAAGTTGCAGCCAGGGGTTGGCGAAACCGGAAGGACGATTTTGCATCCGTTTTTCTAGCCTGCGGTCAAATCGTCGCAACCAATTTCCAACTGGGGATGTTTTAGCGCGCCGCGGCGTGCAGAGGACTGCCCGCCCTGCCAGCGCCGCGGCCGATCAGAGCTGATCGGCATTAGGAAACCGCTGCAAAATCAGATCGTGACGCGTCGGACCCAGATATTTGACGAGACGGCGAAAAATCGGGTTGAGCAGCGGATTTGTGTGCATGACGTAGAGATCGAGCGGCACAAGCTCACAATCCAGATGCAGCTTCGGCTCGTAGTTGAGCGGGTTGCTGTAGTAATACTTCAAACCCTGTTCCCGGGCCCAGGAGATGATGTCGCGCAGCGTGTAGAAATAAAGATGCAGATCGAGCGCGACGCTGTAGTCAAGTCCAATGCATTCGTCATAAATTTTGTCGTCGCAGACGAGGCAAAAGCTAAAAGCGACGATCTTTCCTAGCTGGCGCCAGATAAAAAACCGCGCTCGTTCCGGCATCCGTTGCCCGACTGCACAAAAATAATCTTTCGTCAGTGTCTCGAATTTGAACGGCGAACGCTCATGGACGGCGAGATAGAGGGGATAGATTTCATCAATAATGGGTGTTATGTCGCTGACGATGTCCATCTCGATCTTGGGCGCGTTCTCTGCCTTGCGGAATTTTCGTCGCAGATCTTTTCGAGTCGCTTTGCTGAGTGTGCGAAAATATTCGTCCCAGCTGTTGTAAGAGAGCGGAAGCCGCGTCATTGGCATGCTGGGGATCCGCGCATAACCACTTGAGGGAAACGGTTCGAGTATCGAGCGGTAGATCGCAGGAAAATCTTTTAATACAACCAGCGAAGCCTTGTTTTGTCTTGCATAGTTCGAAAGAGTCGCTTGTAACGCGTTTGCCACCCACGTTTCGTCTCTCTCATTGCCCGTGCCCAGGTCGCCCGTGCCGGCTGCACAGCCGACCATTAAAACGCGCATTGTCAGAAAGCGCGGAAAAACTTTGCGAACACGATCAACGATCGAACTAATTTTTCCCGGCACACCTTCGATGAGATTTTGCCGGACGAAGAATACGGGCTGGATTGCTTGCACATTGCCGGAACCGTCTTCGAGCAGCAGATAACGGTGCTCGAAGCCACCCCGGACCGTTTCTTCGACGATCTCGTAGTATCGATGGTCTTTGCACTTGTTGTGAAACGCGTGTCGCCACGCGTCGCAATTATGCAGCTCGGAGCGTGTGACGATTTTTGCCACGCTTTGGGGAGTTGGAACGCTGCTGTTAGGCGGCATAGGAACAGGTTTTCGCAACCTTGCCGCGACTAAAGTTGGATGGTCGGTTGTTCTGCATTCGGTTAAAGAGCGTAAAACTGGCGTCGATCTTTATTGAAAAGAAAACGCAAGGTGAACAAACCTGCGAGCCTGTTTGTCAAAAATTGTTTCACACTGCGTTTTCGAAGTGAATCGTATTGAGGAGCGTTCCTTGCAGTCGAAGGTCCTGGCGACGGTGGCAGCTGTCGCGCTGGCAATGGTTCTTGGCGCGCTGGATTATTTTACAGGTCGTGAGTGGGCAATATCCGCCTTCTATCTGCTGCCGACTTGCATGGCGGCATGGATGGCCGGCCGGTGGGCGGGATTCGCGGTGGGAGCTTTGTGCACAGGCGCGTGGTTTTTCAGCGATGTGTTCAATGGCGCAACATATCAGTCTCCGCTGATTCCCGCGTGGAACGCGATCATGCTTTTTATATTCTTTTTGGTTGTCGTCTGGCTGCTCACTGCATTCCAACATTCTCATGACCACCTGGAGCAGACAGTTGAGCAGCGAACGGCCGCGCTGAGGACGGAGATTGAAGAACGAAAACGGCTGGAACAGGCTAAGCTCCAGGCAGAGCGCCTCGGCGTAGTTGGTTCCATGGCAGCCCAGGTTGCGCATGAAATTCGCAATCCGCTTGGCTCAATTTCGCTCAATCTTGACTTGATCGGGGAGGAACTTCGCACTTTTGCAAATTCCAGCGGCAGTTCGACTACAGAATGCGAGGTGCTTCTCCGTGAAATGCGTTCGCAGGTATTACGAATTCGCCAAGTGCTGCAGGAGTATCTCCGGTTCGCGCGAATGCCGAAGTCCCAACGCGCTGCGGTTTCTCTGCCGGCCTTTCTTGACGAAAAACTCAATTTCGTTCAGCCGTTGCTCAATCAAAAGCACGTGAACTTAAGCAGGGCGTTTGACCCGAACTTGCCACCGGTCCAAGTCGATGCCGAGGAACTCTGGGAAGCCATTTTGAATCTGATCAGTAATGCACTGGATGCGATGCCCGAGGGAGGAAACCTGACCGTGAGCGCACAAAGGCATGGCGCGCAAGCTTTGGTATCGATCAGCGATAACGGTCGGGGCATGACCGAGGAAGAAGCTAGGCATCTTTTTGTCCCGTTCTTTACCACAAAGAGCGAGGGGACAGGCCTGGGTCTCGCCTACACTCAGCGGGTCGTCAACGAACATGGCGGCAAGATTAATTGCGCTACGGCGCGGGGCAAAGGCAGTACTTTTAGCATTCAACTTCCACTTGCTGTTGGTGCATGACATGACGTTTTCTCCTTTTCGACTTTCCGATGCACGCGCTTGGTTTTTGCCGTCGCTGAACGATTTTGCGTATCGCCAGGCAATATTCTCTTGAACGATTATGCAAAACCTGAGAAACAAATCCGTTTTAGTGGTTGATGACGATCCGGGAATGCTCCGTGCAATGATGAAAGTGCTTGCTAAAGAAGGCATGCGAGTCACGGGACTTTCTGATCCAACTGCGGTTGCAACGACGCTTGCAGATTCTGAACCACGATTCGACGTGGTCATTACTGACCTCCGGATGCCCACGTTCAGCGGGCGCGGGGTTTTAGCGCTTGCCGGCGCGTTGCCAAAACTGCCAGTGATTATCATCACCGCATTTGGCGGACCTCAGGTCGAAGCTCAGGCGCTCCAGTTGGGTGCTTTCGCTTTTCTGGAGAAGCCGGTTGCCGCCGCCGAATTGGTTGATGTGGTAAAGCGTGCCATCGAAGCCTCGCCGGTTCGGGAAGTGTAGCTGGATAGGTCGATCCTAGGAGCTCGATCGTTTCGGCGCCGCAGCCTCAAGGGCTTCCACTTTAAGCACGCCGTCGCGGATGTGGAGATCGCGCTGCGGGAATGGGAATTCAATCCTGGCTTCGCGGAGTTTCTTTTCAATGGCGAAATTAAGATCGCTTCGGTAGCGACTCGGCCGATCACTCATTTCGCTGCTCCACACCACCAGCTTAAAATCAATCGAGTTCTCAGCGAATTGTTCCAGGAAAACGCCCGGAGACGGCTCCTTTAAAGTATGGGGATCCTCGCGCGCCACAGCCAGCAGTAAGTCCCGCACCTTGGCGACGTCGCTGCCATAAGCTACGCCCACCGGAATGCGGAACCGCACGCGGCGGTCGCCGTACGTCCAGTTGGTCACCGGCGAATCGATGAATTTCGTGTTTGGTACGATCATCATAATGTTGTCGTTAGTGCGGATAACCGTGCTGCGCGCTCGGATATGCTCGACTTGACCGGCGATCCCGGCTACTTCAACCCGATCCCCGATGGTAATCGGCCTCTCCGCCAGGATCACCAGGCCGCTAATGAAATTACTGGCGATATTCTGCAAACCGAACCCCACTCCCACACCGACTGCGCCAGCGAAAACCGTTAAAGCCGCGAGATGAATCCCCGTGTTCTCCAAGACAATGAAAATGCCGACCACCAGCACGATGTTGCTGACGATTTGGGCAATGGCGTACTGGAGCGAACGATCGAGGCCGCTTTGCGCAAGCAGCCGGTTAAAGAGAAAGCGTTTCGTTCTCGAAGAAATCCAAAAAACTGCGATCAAGAGCGCTACCAACAGGAAAACCTGAAGCAGACTCAATTTGATAGCCGGTAAACCGGCGTTCCAGCCCAGTGGAATTCCGGCGGCGTTAATCGCATTGACTGTAAAAAAGACGATCGACGCCAGACTCAGGATCGTCGTGACGATCGCGATAAAATTTGTATCGATCTTGAAGCGGCTAAAAAAGCGGCGAACAACATCGCTTTGTAGAAATCGTGCAATGACAAGGCCTGCCACGAAAAAGGCAGCAAATGCAGCCAAGCCGAGGAAAGTGACGTAATGGCCGCCTACGTAAAACAGCGGCCGCTCGAGAAACGTCAGTTCCACGTTCTCTAGTGTGAACGCGTTATGGGCGTTCGCAACCCTGGGCCACGCCGGTCAAATACACGTTTTGGCTGTAGGTTCCTTCGTATCAAACGCCTGCGCGTTACGGGAAAAATAGCGCTTGCTACGCCGAACGCCTCTACAACCCAGCAACATCCGCCAGTTTTACTGCTGTTTGGCGCGCTCTTCGATATACTTGATCACGTCTCCGACTGTCTGCAGCTTTTCGGCGTCTTCGTCCGGGACTTCGACCGAAAATTCTTCTTCAAATGCCATCACCAGTTCGACGATATCCAGCGAGTCCGCGCCCAAATCCTCAATGAACGAGGCCTGTGGCGTAACCTGCTCGGGGTTAACGCCCAGTTGTTCGACAATGATGTCTTTAACTTTCTCTTCGATCGATTTTTCCGCCATAAAATTTGTTCGGTTTGTGTTGGTGCGCGTGGAAAAGCCTAAAGCATTCCCGAGCACAGCATGGCAAGTAAATGAATTAAAGAGGTTGTCAATCATTTTCGGGTTTGGCACTACCACCTTCATGTTTGCTTCCGTTTGCCATTCGAGTAGATGAACCCGATGACTTCTTCCACTGTGGAGGCCGCCGACCTGCTCGATCTAAAGCTTCTGCCCGCGTGGGTGAAAGAACCCGTTGAAGCAAAACGTTACGCCGATGCGGAAGGCGAGCACGATTACCAGCCCCCAGCACGACACCGTGGAGGTGTGCCGACGCGCAGGGGAAGGCGTTCACCGCTCAGCTCCGATAAATCGCGGGGAAGCGTCCGACGCCCAATAACGAAAGCTAGCAGACACGACGTAGGGCGCGATCGCCGGCCGCACCGACAACAGGATCGAAGGGAATCTCCGCGTCGGGAATCCCGTTCTGAGGGTTCCCAGCCAGTTTTACGCGAGGTCACTATCCGCTTTTTGCCATACTCTGCGCCATTCGAAAATGTTGTTGCGCAAATCAAGTCTGGCTCGGTCGCCTATTCTTTGTACGCCCTGGCGCGTTTGTTTCTTGAAAAGCCTGAACGCTACGAGGTTCGGTTCATAGGAAAAACGGAATCGCCGCTTTATCGGCTTGGCGACAATGGCCCCTTGTCTGTGAGTCGAGAATTCCTCGAACGAAATGCGTTCCGTCTGGCTCAATCCGAGTTCTATAAGATCGACATTACCGAATCCGAGCCGATTAAGGGGAGTTTTTCAAATGTGGCGCGATGCCGGTTAAGCGGGACTTTTCTTGGGCCGACTAACCATCACAATTATCAATTGCGACTGCGTAGCCTTTACGAGCAACGCTTTAGCCGCCGAATGAGCTTCGCCGATTATCAACGACAAATCGAGATCGTGAACGATGCGGAGTTGATTGAGCGCTGGAAAGAAGAGGCTCGGAAGGTGACGACCTATACGACTTCCCGCGAGCAGGTTCCTTCGACATTCTCTTCCGCGACGGATGCAGAGCGGCATTTTCAATCGCATTATCTGGAGAGGTTAATTAAGAATCCTGCGGACGCGATCATCGGCGGAGTCGCGAGTCGGCATTTGCCAGACAGGATCCTCAATCGGGCGGTCGAGGATGCTTGGGTGCGGGAAACGCGCTCGCCTTCGGGGATCATGCAGGAGTTGGCTGGACGATTTCGACAGAATGGCCTTCACGTTTTCCGGCATCGTCGCGGGATGTTGTTTGTCTCACCAATCCGGGCACACCGCTTTGTTCACGAACAAGCTGGCGTGTCTCAATCGGTGAATGCGATTCTCGACGCGTTGGCAGGGACCGCAGTAATCAATCGCAAACAGCTTTTTGAAAAGTTGATCGGTGATGTACCAACCGAAGATGCCGAGCCGCGCAAACTCGCGTTCGCATCCGATCTGAGGTGGCTGATCAACGAAGGTTTTGTGGTCGAGTTCAATGATGGCTCGCTTGATCTTCCACGAGGAAAAACCAAGCCGCAGGAGCCCGTATCACAAGAAAGCCCGGTCGCAGAACCAATAGAACGGAAATCAGCAGCGACGGAGCAGACGCTCGCTTTGGCGATTTGGCGCGGACCCTACTCGCCAACGATTCTTAGCGGGGGCGCGGAGTCGCCTCCTTCGTAACGAACGACTTCATTTTTTTCATTCAAGACCGCAACCCGTGGTGCATGCAGTGCCGCTTCCTCGGCTGTGCAGCGCGCAAAACTCATGATGGTCAGACGGTCGCCAATTTTGCCCAGACGCGCTGTGGCGCCGTTTAGTTCGATGATCCTACGCCGCGCTTCGCCGAAAATTGCATAGGTCTCGAATCGGTGACCATTATTCAAATTGCTCACGAGGATTTTTTCATACGGAATCAGGCCAACGAATTCGGCCAGGTCGGCTGAAATCGTCAGGCTACCTTCATAATCCAGGCTCGCCCCGGTGACGGTGGCGCGGTGAATCTTTGATTTGAGGAGAGTGAGTTGCATCGATTCGATCTACACGGCGTCTGTATCAGATGCCATGGCGTCTCACGGGACGCCCTACAATTCTAGATGGCGCCGGCTTCTCTGAGAGCCTTATAGGCGCCGTGTTTGTTGATTGTCTTCAGACCGCGTGCGGTAATGCGAACGCGCACGAACTTCTTTAGCTCAGGCACCCAAATACGCTGGTGTCGCAGGTTTGGCGCGAAAATGCGCGACACATTTTTGGTGACGTGTCGGCCCACACCGCCCTTCTTTTTGGCCAGGCCACGCCGATGGATGACGCTACCGCGCATGGCTTTCGATCCCGTGATGCTGCAAACTCTTGACATGATATAACCTCAGAAACAGGCGCGTAAGCTGCCGCGCATCAGTCCACCGGTCAAGTAGATGTTAAGGCAATCGCGAAATCCCTAACGAATGAAGACTAAACCCGAACGATGGGCGTGATCCGTTAAATGGTTACCCGCCTCGGGCGGGTCACCTCGCATTTTCGCTGCGGCGCTTCAACGCGGGTGCAGCCGTCTATTCATGGTTGAACGCGCAACTGGCAGAGGCGGTCAAATTTAGCTCGCACAAGGACCAATCGACTCTGCAAGATCAACATTTCGCATAACCCGTGCAAAAAAATAATCACAAACTGCGGATTGGGATTGTCGGAGCGGGCAACATAGTTCGTGCTCGCCATTTGCCGGCTTTGAAGAAACATCCGGAGGTCGAGATCGTTGCCGTCTCTAATTCGACGTACGAAAGCTCGGAAAAATTTTGCCAGGAATTTTGTCCGTCAGCTACTCCGATGCGAAATTGGCCCGAGCTACTCGCCTTGCCGGACATCGACATTATCTGGATCGGTACGCCGCCCGTAATGCATTCGGCCGTAACTGTTTCGGCGCTTGAAGCGGGCAAACACGTTTTTTGTCAGGCGCGTATGTCGATGGACTTGGCAGAAGCCGAGGAAATGCTCGCCGCATCAAAGCGTTATCCCGAATTAGTGACCATGCTTTGTCCACCCCCGATGGGAATGCGGGCTGATTTGCTCGTGAAAAAACTGCTGGCCGAGGATTACATCGGCCGTCCGCACCATGTGCGGTTGCAAAGTTTTGCCAGCAACTATTTGGATCCGAGCGTTCCGCCGCATTGGCGGCAGCGGATCGAGATTAGTGGACTCCACGTTCTCACGCTTGGGATTTATGTAGAAGTTTTGCAGCGCTGGCTCGGAGACATCAATGGTGTCTTCGCGCGCGGAAAAATAATTCAGCCGATTCGCCAGGGCTACGAAGTGATCATCCCCGATTTGCTCACCGTGCTTTGCGCTTTCGATAACGGGGCCGAAGGCGTGCTCGAGTTCAGCGGGATCAACACGCTTGCGCCAAGCGACCGCGTGGAAATTTACGGCAGCAACGGCACGCTCACTTACGATTTCGACTCGGATGTAGTGCAAGCGGGCAAAGTCGGTGATCGTGGGCTGCACGTTGTCGAGCTTCCCGCAGAATTGGAAACTGAATGGCGTGTTGAGGAAGATTTTCTAGCCGCGGTTAAGTCCAAGGGCCGCGTGCGTCCGCATCCCAATTTTGAAGATGGCCTGCGCTACATGCGCGTCGTGCAAGCCGTTGCCGATTCCCGGGCAGGCAATGAATGGGCAGCGATTAAACGCTAAAGACAGCACCCATCGCCCTAGGGGGTAATTGCGTCACCCACGAGAAATCGTCTCACCACAAGTGACCAGACCAGCAGCGTGATCAGTTGATACCACGCGAAAAAACGGTCGTAGCCCCGCCGGTGAGCAATGAGTCCAGCCCCAGCCAGCACCGCGTATTGACCTACAAAGGGAAGATACCAGATCGGACGAAAAATATCGCCGTGGATTGCGGTTTGCGTGATGTCGAGCAGACACATCGCAATGAACGTGGAATAATAGCCTGCCCGGTTCCGTTCAAAGCGACCCTTGTGTTCTTCTTCTTCCGATAGATCGGGTGGATAAAGGAAAACGGTCAGCATGTAGAGCGTAATGGTCCAAACGATCAGCAGGAGGAACTTGTCAAAGCTCCAGTTGATCTCGGTATTCCACTTGAACGTGACCCACCATTGTAAAGCCAGCAGCAACAACGTCGCGACGGTTAGGACAATATGGACCTCGTCGAGTGGATTCTCGTCGCGGCGATAAAACGCCCTGCCGGCGCCAGCAATCAGGTTGGTTACGCCCAGACCGATAATGATCGACATCAACGCGACGATGAACTCGAAGCTGCTCATGAGGTTCTGCGCATTTTGCATGGCGGCCGAGCTTATTCGGGATTGGCTTAGAAAATCGAGCGACAAATCGGAATTCCCGGATGCGCGCGCTCAGGGAGTGCAGGCTGGCAGTGATTACGGCTCGCAGGCTGCGTTCCCCGGAGACACATGAGACGCGTCCCTACCCGCATCCGCCCCTACCGCGCACCAGAAGAACTGGTCTTGGCTAACAACCAACTCAGCGCGTCATTCAAATCGGCCAGCGCTGCGTCTTCGATCGGATCATTGTGATGAGCGCCGCGTAATGGGATCACGCGCTTCTCGCCGGCATAAGCATCGACAACCAGGCGGTGATACCGTGCCGGCACGACTTCGTCTTTTTCCGCGAGCAGAAAAATCCCCGGTGTATGAATCGCTTTGGCATTTTCAACGCTGTCGAGGTCTTTCGGCACTTGTAACGCAACCGGACCTGCCAGCAGCCACAGATTCCACCACCCAAATCGACGCAGGATCATTTCGCGCAATGGCGGAGGATTCTGCAGAATCAATCCGGCAACCGGGCGATGCGCCGCAACGTGCAGCGCCGCGGTGGCACCAATGCTGGTTCCAAAAGGCACGATTGGACGGTCAATTGCGTAACGTCGCAATTCATCAAATGCTGCAAACGCAGCCGGCCCGATCTTGGAAAGCCGCGCTGGCCCGCTGCTACCGCCGAACCCGGGATAATTTACTCCCCAGACTTCGACTGCCCGGTCATTCCATATCTTCGCCTCTTCAATGGGCCAACGCTCCGCGCGGTCTGCGTTGCCATAAAAACGCAAAACGTAAACGTCCGCATTGCCTTTAGATCGTGCCGCTTGGGATTGCGCGATCCATAATTCCAATTGTCCATTCTCGAATGGAATAGTTTTCCTGATCGCACCGCCTGCGTTGATCGGTGTTCTTGTTGGAAATAAGATCAGATGGTCCGGCAAACGACCAAAAAACATCACGGCCAAATATACGATCGCGATTGCAACTAAACCCCACCGTGGCGGGAGTATTCTTAGGCTCACATCTGCTTAGCGCACGAAATAAGCGAATGACGCGAAAATTCCAGGACGGCGCGACACTCACGCCGGGAGGGAATCGACTGTGGTACCGGCGCCCACGCCCAAAGGTGCCGTCCGGTTCACCGTGGCGGGTTCATCCAGTGGCGTACCATCACGTTCCAAAGCGACTTTACTGTGACAAATTCGGGCTGATTCGTGGTTACAAAGGAGGCTTAGCTTTTCTTTAAATCTGCCAAATCCTTGAGCACTTGCTCGCTGTGCCCGACGGGTTTCACGCCAGTGTACACCTTGGCGATTTCGCCTTTAGGATTAATGATAAAGGTGTTTCGTGCGGCGAGCTTGCTTCCTTTGTAGTCCATTACCGACCCGTACTCGGTCGAGACCTTCGCGTCAGGATCAGCGAGCAACTTGAAATTGAGTCCTTCCTTTGTGCAGAAGTCTTTGTGTGATTGGGCCGTGTCTACGCTCACGCCGAGAATGACCGCTCCGGATTCCTCGTATTTCGAAAGATCGCGTTGGAAATTGCGCGCTTCCATCGTGCAACCGCTGGTGAAATCTTTTGGGTAAAAATAGAGCACGATCCATTTGCCGTGATAATCCTTCAGACTCACCTGTGAGCCGTCTCCAGTCGTCAGGCTGAAATCCGGAGCCGATTTTCCGACTTCCGGTTGCTGTTGCGTTTCCGAGGCTGCCATCACTCCCAACGTGCCAAGACCAATCGCCGCTGACAAGATCACGTTTCTTATTTTCATGTCCCAGTTTTGGAGCGCATGGGCAGCTAGTCAAGGAATGAGAGCCCGAAAGCTTTCGAACATGAATCAAAAGGTAAGAGACTAGGAAGCCAGCACTGCATGAAGGAAAGGCTCGCGCTATTGTGCGTTTGAGGCAAAACTGTGCCGCGTGGCTCAAATGGTCGCATCGCAGCACGCCGAAGTGAAGCCTGCGCGGCTGATTCTTGGCTTGATCGCCTGCCTCGGTCTTGTCTTCACGTTCATCACACTGTTGTTCGGATTCACCTCAATCCCGGCAAACTCCGTAGGGGTGAAAACCCGGTTCGGTGCCTATCATGATGTTGTCAATCCCGGCCTCGCTTATGCGATCCCGTATATCGACGAGATACACATCGTGCCAACCCAGCGCCTGCTAAAACTGGAGTTTGGTTTTACTACGCCGAACGCCACCAACGCTTACCAGGGCGACATGGAACCGGGGGAAACCGAGACCATGATCACAGGCGATCTCAACACTGCCCTGGTTCCGTGGGTTGTGCAGTACCGGGTTACCGATCCGAAAACGTATCTGTTCGGGGCACGCGAACCGGAGAAGACGTTGCGGGACCTTTCCGAAAGCGTGATGCGCGAGGTGATTGGCGATCGCACCGTGGATGAAGTGCTCACAGTTGGACGGCACGACATTGAGTCATCGAGTTTGAAACGTCTGGCCGACCTTTGTTCGCAGTACGGCTTGGGAATTCAGATTCAGCAAGTGCAACTCGCGACCGTGCGTCCGCCGCCAGCCGTGCAGGCTGCCTTTAACGAGGTCAACCAAGCGCAACAGGAAAAGCAGACCGCGATTAATCAAGCCTGGGCGGTATATAACGACGCCGTGCCGAACGCGCGCGGCCAGGCGAAAGAGCGCGAGAAACAGGCAGAAGCATACGCGTTCCGCCGGGTGAATGAGGCAAAAGGCGAAGCGCAAAAGTTTTCATTGTTGCTGGCCGAGTACCGGAAGGCGCCGGAAGTGACGCGGCGCCGTCTTTATCTGGAAGCGATGCAAGCCATCCTGCCTAATTTGCAAAAGAAAATCATCGTCGACGACAGCTTGAAGAACATCCTGCAGACCTTGCCGCTACTGCCAGCCGAGCAACCTAAGGCTTCTCAATGAACGTGATCGATGTCACTCCGCGACCGGCGTTCGTTTCCAGCGTGGTGCGATTTTTGCAGAGCCGGGTGATGTCGATCCTGGGAATTCTTTTCATTTTAACGGCGCTGAAGTGGGGGACGCTGCTGTTTGTTGTCCATCAATATGAAACTGTGATCATCACGCGCTTCGGTAAAATCGTTCGCACGGTCACAAACCCTGGATTGAAGATCAAGCTACCCATCATCGACAACGTGCACCGCCTCGACAAACGGATCCTTGCCTGGGACGGACCCTCCACTGAATGTCCAACTAAAGACAAGCTCTACATTATCGTCGACTGTTTCGCCAGGTGGCGTATCAGCGATCCGTTTCTCTACTACAATCGTCTCAATGACGAACGTAGTGCGCTCTCCCGCCTGGACGACATTCTGGGGAGCGAAACGCGGACCGCTGTTGCCGCGCACGATCTTGTAGAGATCATCCGAGTTACCAAGGGACGAAAACCGCTACGTGACGAAGAGCTGGAGAAAAGCGGCACCCTCTTGCCCAGTACGATTCCAGAAATCCAACTCGGTCGCGGCGAAATCGAAAAACAAATCACCGAACGCACTCGGCAGAAGATTTCCGATTTCGGAATCGAGCTGCTCGACGAACGGTTCAAGCGCAGCAAATACAATCCAGCTGTTGCGGAGAAAATTATTGAACGCATGTCGAGTGAGCGACATCAGATCGCCGCACGCTTTCGTTCCGAAGGCCGCGGTGAGGCGGCAAATATCAGCGGACAAAAAGAAAGCGATGTCGCCTCAATCAGTTCCGCCGCCACCAGGAATGCGCTGGAAACTGAAGGGAAGGCCGACGCGGAGGCGGCTTCCATTTATGCTGCTGCATTCAACCCGCCTGATGCGCAGGAGCTTTATACATTTCTTCGCAGCCTCGACGTGATGCGCGCCGCGTTTGAAAAGGATACCACCGCAGTTATCTCCACCAACAGCGATTTAGGCCGGATGCTCAAGTCCATGGCCGAAGCCGTCGCTCCACCAAAGCCGGCGCATTAACGAGTCAGCGCCCCGGGGTTCGTTGAAAATCTGGACGATTGGTCATTCGACGCGCACCATCGAGGTCTTCATTCTCCTCTTGCAAGAACACGGAATTAGATTGCTTGCCGATGTGCGCTCGCTGCCCGGGTCGAAGCGCCATCCGCAATTCAACAAGGAGGCGCTGGAGGACTCGTTAGGCAAAACCGGAATTCGGTACGAACATTTTCCCGAGCTCGGCGGTCGACGAAAGGCAAAGCCGGAATCAAAAAATACCGCTTGGCGAAATGCGTCATTTCGTGGCTATGCCGATTACATGGAGACAGCGGAGTTCGGGAAAGGCGTTGAGCGCCTTCTCGAACTCGCTGCCGACGCCGGACCCACTGCGATCATGTGCGCAGAAGCCGTGTGGTGGCGCTGCCATCGGGCGCTCATTTCTGATTACCTTAAGGCGGGTCAGATAGAGGTGATGCACATCCTCGATACAAACAAAACTCAGCCGCATCCATATACCTCGGCAGCGCGAGTTGTGACTGGGAAACCAAGTTATGCAGAAAACACACTGCTGTAGTAGCGGTTAATGACTGCGGCGTGATTCGGACGGCGCCTTTTCTTTGACGCCTCTAATCTTCACGCAGCTTGCACGAGGGAGCAGCAGGCCGCTATTTCTTGTTCCAGGCTCGATGTGCGATCTGCGCCGGAACGGGTGGCCTTTGCTTCTCCTCTTCCATCATTTGCTCTGCTAGCCATTCGACCCATTCAAAGTATGTGTCTCGATGGGCATCTCTGCGCAGATCTGCGATATAGCGGGATAGCTTTTGCCAGGAGACAACAATTGGGCCACTAAAAAAATCACCCACCAGATCAAGCGTGACCTCGCGACGAAATACCAGCAGACCAAGGCTTTCCCAGGTTAACGAAACCATGTAAACGGCGTCTTCACCATCCGGTCCCAGGATCTCGCGTATTTTCTGTCTGTCCGCTCCGTCCGGCAACGACAACACGCGTCGAAGCGCACTGGTAAAAGCCGGGCTTTGGAAAGACCTTACCAGCTCTAGCATTGCCTCCCTTTGTGTTTGTTGACGGTAATAACGAATTTGAACCGCCGCGAAAATGACGCCGGCCGTCACGGCAAACGCATTAATTAGATTGGCCAGAGTCGAGAGGTCCACCTCAGCGAGGATCGGTTACACGTCCGAGAAAAAGACAGACGCCGCTGGGCACATGCTGAATTGCATACACGAACGGGCGATCGACTTTCACTTCAATAGGGGGCGGTTTTGGACCTCGCATCGACGTAGCCCTCATCATTACAACCGCGGTCGCTGCGGCCGCTTCCGTTCCTTTTTCGTCCACAGCAATGAAGGTCTTGTGAAAGACATTGGAGATGTAGAGATAATCATTCGGCCTGCGTGGCGCCATTTTGTCGAAATTGGCGCTGCCTCGCGGAATATCGAATGCGCTTTTCATTCCAAGTGCCTGAAGTTTTTCGGCGAGCGCAATGGTCGGCGGCTCCAGCTTGAATTTTGGCAAACGCAGATCGACATCCTGCGCCTCGAGCTTTGTGCATCCTGCTAAAGCGTCCGCGGTGAGCTTCGTTTCCAATGCATGCAGACCATTTATCTCGTCGGGAAGAAGAACAAGAAATTGGAGATCGTTGCCAACATACGGAAGGCTGACTGCAGTGAAGCCCTCGCGCCTCGCGTAACCAAATCGCGCGGTTTTTCGCATCATCGGAACATTTACCGGAGCGCCGCCGCGGATGTGGAATAATTCTGGCTGCGTTGTCTTTTCAGAAAACGGCTCCGCCCATGGAGCTTTGAGATAAAGTGCGTTCGCCAGCACGAGCCGCGTCAATTTGTTGAGTGCGTCCGCAGGGATGAGATCTCGAATTTTGTCGTGCGTCTGGTCTGCGACCCATTGGTTGATGTGCTGTGTCGCCGCCGCGGGATTTGCAACGAAATCGATCGGCTCGAATGCGGCACCATAATCTTGCTTTACCAGCGACAGAAAATTCTGACGAAAATCGTAGTCTTTTTGAGCAAACAGTCGGTTGGCGATGTTTAGCGTGATTGGTTCGCTCGGGCCGCCGAATTCCTTGGATTTCTTCACCAGTTCGGCGGTCTTTGCCCTCATTTCCTCAAGCGAATGCTGAAGGGAGGCGAAGGAGGGCGCTACGGCGCTTGCGTCGCTTGAAAAGTGCAATACGCGGGCCATCTCCGTACGAGTGTCACCATCCGCGCCGGCAAACGTCATCGCGAGGGCGCTTTCGATTGAATACGGTGAGAGGCAAAGGTTTTCCTCGCCGGTAGCAAGCTGGCGATGAAGATCGATAGCGAGATCGTTCGTTGCCCTTGCCGCCAGATCGAAGTTTGTTGCAGCGTGCGCCATCGTAGGAATTAACGCGCCGAATAGTTGCAAGATCAAAAGCCGTTTCATATAACCATGGAACACTCAAACTGCGTGCGACGCTAATTTGGCGCGTTGAAGAGCGCGCGTTCCATGTGACAATTTCCTCATGGACGAAGCGAAAACTCCGACTCGCGCTGATATTTCCGACTCTGATAAGTGGGACCTGACGCATCTTTTTGCCGATGTCGGCAAATGGCAGGAAGATTTTGCCTGGCTGCAGCGGACGTATCCAAAGCTTCAGGATTGGAAGGGCAGAGTGGGGGAGGCGGCGCACACACTCGCGGAAGTGCTTGAGTTCGAAAAGTCGCTCGATTTGACGATTGAGCGCGTCTACCACTACGCGTCGCTGCAATCGGCAGAGGACAGCACCAACAACGAATACCTTGCGCGGATTGGGCAGGTTCAGAACCTGCTCACAAAGATCGGCGAAACGGGGGCGTTTCTTGTCCCCGAAATTCTGGCGATCGACGACGAAACGTTTGCCAAGTTCATTACAGATCCGGCGCTCGCCGAGTGGCGAATCAAGTTGCACAAGATTCGGCGGATGAAACCGCATGTGCTAACGGTGCCCGAGGAACGTCTTCTCGCGTTGAGTAGTGTCGCGCTGAGCGGTTATGACGACACGTTTTCACAATTGACCGACGTAGATATGAAGTTCGGCGTCCTGGTCGATGAGGAAGGGCGTGAAAGACCGCTTACCCAAAGCTCATTCAGTTCGTTTTTGGTGAAGCGAGATCATGAGCTGCGCAAACACGCTTTCCATCAATTCTACGCAGAATTTCGCGATCATCAGTACACGCTGGCCGCATCACTTGCTTACGCCGTCAAGACAGATGTCTTCCACGCCCGCGCAAGACATTACTCATCTGCTCTCGAGGCAGCGCTGTTTCCAGACGATGTGCCCGTCGCGGTTTACAACGGATTAATCCAATCGGTTCGGGGGAATTTGAAGCCACTCTTTGGTTATTTCGATTTGCGCCGCCGCGTCCTGGGGTTGAGCGAGGTGCATCATTACGACACCTACGTCCCACTTATTCCGGAAATCGAGACGCGCTTCACGTTTGATCAGGCCGCAGAAATGGTCTTAGGCGCGCTCGAACCATTGGGCAAGGAATATGTCGATGTTTTGGCCCAAGGTCTGCGCGCCAGGCGCTGGTGTGATCGCTATGAAACGAAAGGCAAGCGCAGCGGCGCGTTTTCATCCGGAAGCTACGAGGCGCCTCCCTACATCCTGATGAATTATAAGGAGGACGTTTTCTCCGATGTCTACACGCTTGCGCATGAAGCTGGTCACTCCATGCATAGCTGGTTTGCGCAGAATTCGCAGCGGTTCCAGGATTACGAGTATCCGATCTTTCTGGCCGAGGTCGCCTCAACATTTAACGAGGAACTGCTGACCCATTATCTGCTAAAAACAACGAACGACCCGAAGATGCGCGCCTACATCATCAACAGGCAAATCGACGATCTGCGGGGCACGCTTTTCCGGCAGACCATGTTTGCTGAGTTCGAGAAAATTATCCACGCAGTCGAAGAAAGCGGCGACGCGCTCACGCTTGACGTCTTCAGGTCGCAATATCACAGGCTTTTAGAAACTTATTTTGCTGAAAACTTCGTGTTAGATCCGGAGCTCGATTTGGAATGCCTGCGGATTCCGCATTTCTACCATGCATTTTACGTATACAAGTATGCCACCGGGATTTCTGCTGCTGTTGCGCTTTCGCAACGCGTGCTTACCCACGAGTCTGGAGGTGTGGAGGCGTATCTCAATTTTCTGCGGTCCGGCGGTTCGAAGTTTCCACTCGAAACATTGAAAGCGGCGGGCGTGGACATGACCACATCGGTGCCGATCGAGAGCACGTTGCGTTTGTTCGAACAGCGGCTGGACGAATTGGAAGGGCTGTTGCTGTAGCTTTTTCAACGTTTCCGCGCTGTGGCGGCAGCCATGTCGGCTGCACCTTAGGTATTTGCAGGCGGCACGCCTGCCACTACAAATTCGATCAATGCAGTTGGATCCCGACGACCTTCGCCAAAGACTGAAGCCCCTGTTCAGGGAGAACTTCGAGCAGTTTGGAGAGCTGGGCGCGGCATTTTCCATCTGGCAGAATGGAAAACGAGTCGTAGATCTTTACGGCGGATTTTGCGATGCCCGGCACGAAAACCTGTGGGACGCTAAGACACTCGTATTGGTGTGGTCTGCCACCAAGGGAATTGGCAGCGCATGTGTCCTGCACGTGTTGCAAGAACACAGGATTGGCATCGACAGACGCGTGGCCGAGTTTTGGCCGGAGTTCGCTCAAGCTGGCAAAGAGAGGATCAGCCTAGCACAACTGCTTTCGCATCAGGCGGGGCTTTGCGCGTTGGACGCGCGGGTTGATATCCTCGATTACGGCGCCGTCATTGGGGCGCTTGAAATACAGAAGCCATTGTGGCCACCGGGGACCGCACATGGCTATCACGCTCGGACGTTTGGTTTCTTACTCGATGAGCTCGTGCGTCGGATCGCCGGGAAAACGCTGTCGCAGTATTGGCGCGAAGTTTTTGCACAACCGCTCAATCTCGATTTTTGGATCGGTCTGCCGGAAGAAGAGTACGCACGTGTTGCGACCGTTTATGCCGCAAAGAGCGGCAGGCCACCCGAGCCGAAGAAATTCTACAGCGACCTGACTACCCCTGGCACGCTGGCACGCAAAACGTTTACATCTCCGTACGGACTAAATTCAGTTAGCGGGATGAACACTCCAGCTATCCGCGCGCAACCGATTGTTTCGTTTGGCGGGATCGGGAGCGCTTCGGCGCTTGCGAAGTTTTACTCCATGCTTGCAAATGGCGGGAAACTCGACGGGCAAACGTTTTTCTCGGAAGAAACAATCGCATGGATGAGCAACCCCCTGGCAGATGGCATGGATCGCGTTTTTCAAATACCGACGGCGTTTTCAACCGGGCTGATGCAAGATCCACGAAACGCGACGCGAAGATTGTTCGGGAAGTCGGAGTACGCTTTTGGACATCCAGGCGCCGGTGGGAGCCACGCCTTTGCCGATCCCGAAAACAGGATCTCGTTCGCCTATGTCATGAATCAGATGGAGCAATCACTTTTGCCAAACGAGAAATCGTTGCGACTGGTGGATGCTATTTATCGTCGCGTTTAAGACGTGACATGTGGTGGCAGGCGTGTCGCCGGCAAATGCTCACAGTGCAGACAACACCGTTGCCGCCACAGGCTTGATTTCCGCCGAACTTTTACTTTGATCGCAGCCTGCCGCCTAATCAGGACGGCGCTTCAATGACAAGGGCGGGAAACACAGGAAATGGAGCGGACGCCTCTGCAACACATACTCGCCAGAGCAAGAACGACAAATTTCATTCTGCCTTTATCTGCTTTCTTTTTCTCTGGGCGACGAGATCGAGAACTGCTCGGCGCAATTTCTCGCGGTCTGCTGGATTGTCCATGTCAACCTTAAGGTTTATCGCCTCTGCTACGGTTTTTGCGTAAGCAACCCCTTGCTGCTCGACCAATCGCTCCCAACGTTCATCAGCCATAACCTCGATAAGATTGGAAACGGAGCGCTTCTCTAAAGATGCCATTTGTTCCAGCTTGTTTCGTTGTTTCTCATGCACCGTGACGTTGAGTTTCGGCTTTTGATTGTTCTTCTTTTTCTTCGGTTTCATCCCCATTTGGTCGTAATCCTTGAGTTTTGTCTTTTAACAATGCGCCTTTCACGCGCATAAGCTCCCGCGTTGTGTTTCGCTCGTGGCAGATGATATGGATGTAATTTATCGAGCCAATTTCGAAGACGTCAAAAAGTGCTTGCAACTGTTGTAGAACGTCGGCAAAAATACGGACACTATGCGGATAGCTGACCAGGTCACGTCGCTGACTGGGGTCGGGATAAGCGCGCAACACGTGGGCGTTGCGTTCACAACAACTCATTGGAGCATAGTGCTGGAGGCACAAGGTCGAACAGCAGCGGCGCAAGCGGCACTTGATAAGCTCTGCCGCATTTATTGGCGACCAATCTATGGTTTCGTGCGGCGACACGGTGTCCATCCCGAAGAAGCGAAAGATCTCACCCAGGGATTCTTTGCACTTCTTCTGGAGCGCCGGGACCTAGAAACTGTACGCAAAGAGAAAGGACACTTGCGCTCATATTTGCTGACGTCACTCAAACATTTCCTGACAAACGAACGAAGCCGCGCATTGGCCGTTAAACGGGGCGAAGGCCAGCGGTTAATTCCGCTGGAAGCGTTTCATGAGCACGAACGCGCGGGTTTTGAACCGACGGATTCAGCGAGGGCCGATCTCATCTACGAGCGTCATTGGGCGCTGACAGTTTTGGACCAGGTGCTTGCGCGACTGGGAGACGAATATCGCGCTGCGGGCAAAATGGCGCTGTTTGACCAGTTACAGAAATCGCTCACAGACGACCCGGATCGTCCTTCGCAAGCGGACACTGCGCGCGAATTCGGGATGACTGAGAACGCCGTGAAGCAAGCATGCCATCGATTGCGTCAGCGTTACCGACAACTCTTGCGCGAAGAAATCGCACATACGGTAATGGTTCCTGGCGATATCGACGATGAGTTGCGCCATCTAGTTGCCGTATTACGCGCGTAACTCGGCGGAAGATTTCTTGCATTACTCTATTGGGAGAAGGGTTGTCTCGGCATGAGGACGGAGACAGTAAGCAACGTTTGCGGAAACTGCGGAGCAAGAATCTTCGCAGACGCGCGGCAAGGAGTTTGCCCGGCTTGCCTGCTTGAGAGCGGTCTTGGTCTGCTCTACGGCGAGGATGAAAACGCGGCCGATCAAGAACCCATCCCGCGGAGGAGGCAAGATGCGTCTTCGATTAAACCGTTGGCAGATTTTGGCGACTACGAGTTGCTGGAGGAAATTGGCCGGGGTGGTCAAGGGGTAGTTTACCGGGCGTATCAGAAAAGTCTCAATCGCACAGTCGCGCTCAAAGTAATCGGCCTGGGTCCTTGGGCCACTGAAGCGCATGTGAAGCGCTTTCGCCGCGAAGCAGAAGCCGCCGCCAGCCTCGACCATCCATTTATCGTTCCCATTCATGAAGTGGGCGAGCGCGATGGCTGCTGCTACTTCAGCATGAATTTCGTCGAAGGCGGCCAGCTTGACGAAACAGTCAGGCGCACTCCGATGTCGGTCCGGCAGGCGGCGGAATTAATCGCAAAGGTAGCGCGCACGGTTCACTACGCGCATGAACACGGGATACTGCATCGAGATATCAAACCGGGGAACATTCTTCTGGATGCAAAAGGCGAACCGCATCTGACCGATTTTGGCCTGGCCCGATTAGTGGAAGCTGAGAGTACCGTCACACGCACGCTGGAAGCGATGGGCACACCCAGTTACATGGCGCCTGAACAAGCTGCGGGAAACAACGCGGCCGTCGGGAAGGCCACAGACGTCTATGGACTTGGCGCGGTCTTGTACGAATTGCTCACCGGCCATCCACCTTTTGCCGGAGGAACGACCTTTGAAACCGTACGAATGGTTTTGGACACTGAACCGCGGCAACCGCGCTTGTGGAATCGAAAGGTCGCTCGCGATCTGTCCACGGTTTGTCTCAAATGCCTGGAGAAAGATCCAAAGCGCCGGTACTCTTCTGCTCTCGCGCTGGCTGAGGACTTGGAACACTGGCTAAAGCACGAACCAATCCAGGCGAAGCACAGTGGCTTTTTTGCGCACACTCGCAAATGGGTGCGGCGGAAACCAGCTATTGCAGCGTTGATTGCAGCATTGGCTGCTTTGGCAACGGCCATCGCCTGGAATTTTTGGGAAAGTGAGTTATTTCGCCCTACGCCCGAAAAGAGCATCGCGGTCCTTCCGTTCGAAAATTTAAGCAACGAAGAAGAGAATGCCTATTTCGCGTATGGCGTGCAGGACGAAATTCTAACTGACCTTGGCCGCATCGCTGATCTGAAGGTGATCGGCCGCACCTCGGTGATGCCATACAAGAGCGGGGTCCCCAGGAATTTGCGTGAGATCGGCCGTCAACTCGGCGTCGCGAATGTGGTGGAGGGAACAGTGCGGCGTGCCGGCAATCGCGTGCGAGTCAATGCGCAATTAGTCGATGCGCGGAGCGACCGGCAGTTATGGGCGCAGACTTATGACCGCGAGCTCGCGGACGTTTTCGCGATTCAAAGTAACATCGCAAAGGCGATTGCCGACGAACTTCAGGCGAAACTCTCGCCAAATGAAGTGAGCGCAATCGAACGTCCTCCGACTAGCGACATCGCCGCGTTCAATCTCTACGCTCACGCCAGAAATGTTCTGGCCGTCAGGAACGCCAGAAAGGATTTGCTCGAGGCGGCCGACTTGCTGAATCAGGCTGTCACGCAGGATCCGTCATTTTTCCAAGCGTATTGCCAGCTCGCTCATACTCATGACCGTATTTACTTCCTCGGTTACGACCATACCCCAGCGCGCCTGGCTATGGCAGAAGCCGCCATTCAGAACGCGTTTCGTCTCCGCTCGGAAGCGGGTGAAGCACACCTTGCGCGTGCCCAAAATCTCTATCGAGGCCACTTGGAGTATAACGCCGCTTTGGCTGAGTTGGATGTTGCAGCCAAGACCCTGCCTAATGATACCGGGGTTTTTGAGTTAAAAGGTTACATCCAGCGTCGCCAAGGCAAACAAGAACAGGCAGTGCGGAGCCTAGAACGCGCCATCGAGCTCGACCCGCGCAACACTTTCACGTTGCAGCAGATTGGCCTCAGTTACCATCATCTCCGACGTTATGCCGAAGAAAAATCGGTATTGGACCGCGCGTTGGCCATCGAGGCGAACGATGTCGATACGAAAGTCGCGCGTGCATTCGTGGACTTCCACTGGAAAGCCGATACCCGCCAGTTGCATCAAACGCTCGATTTAATTCGGGCCACAAATCCTGCCGCCACGCAAAGTATCGCCGATGGTTTGCTGATTTGCGCACTGGCAGAGCGCGACCCGGTTGCCGCAAAAAATGCGGCAATCGCAGCCGGTTCAAACCCTCCCTTTACCGATGAAGCCGTGAATTTCAGTCGCCCATTCGTAGAAGGCGTTATCGCCCACATGATGAAGGATGAAAACGCGGCGCGGTTGGCTTTCACCGCTGCGCGCGCAGAGCAGGAGAAAATCATCCAGGCTCAACCAAATTACGGTCCGCCCTTATGCGTCCTGGGTTTGATCGACGCCGCACTGGGACAAAAAGAAGAAGCACTCCGCGAAGTCCGGCAAGCGGTCGCGCTTCTTCCCGTGGAAAAGGATGCAATCAATGGTGTCGTGATGATCAAATATTTAGCCATGACGGCCGCTTGGATTGGCGACAACGATCTGGCGTGCGACCAACTGGCAGTTGCCATCCGCCCTCCGAGCCGGCTCACCTATGGCCAACTGAAACTGCTTCCCTTTTGGGATCCGTTGCGTGACGATCCGCGCTTCGAAAAAATCGTTGACTCCCTCTCGCCCCAAAAAGCTTCGCTCTGACCGACGGTGAACATTACAATGGCGCCTTATCTAACTGAAGAAACTGAAGGTTAGATGCGTGGAAACATGCAGTAAGATTTTCCGGAGTACAATTGGGGAGACGTGCTCAAGCGACTCTCCGGGCATGACCGGTGTAACCAGCGTTTGCGAAAAGTGCGGCGCAAAGATCTCTGCGGATGCACCGCAGAGAGTTTGCCCGGCTTGCCTGTTAGAGGCTGGCTTTGGTCTGTTCGATGACGAGGATGAAGGCACGAAACGCCGTGCGCGAGCAGCAAAAATGCTGGAGGATTTTGGCGACTACGAGTTGCTGGAGGAAATTGGCCGGGGTGGTCAAGGGGTAGTTTATCGGGCGCATCAGAAAAGTCTCAATCGCACAGTCGCGCTCAAAGTAATCGGCCTGGGAGCCTGGGCGACCGAAGCGCATCTAAAGCGCTTTCGCCGCGAAGCAGAAGCCGCCGCCAACCTGAATCATCCATTTATCGTTCCCATTCATGAAGTGGGCGAGCGCGATGGCTGCTGCTACTTCAGCATGAATTTCGTCGAAGGCGGCCAGCTTGACGAAGTCGTCAGGGGCGCGCCGATGTCGATCCGGCAGGCGGCCGAGTTAATGGCGAAGGTAGCGCGCACCGTTCATTACGCGCATGAACACGGGATACTGCATCGCGACATTAAGCCTGGGAACATCCTGGTGGATGCAAAGGGCGAACCGCACCTTACCGATTTTGGCCTGGCCCGATTAGTGGAAGCTGAGAGCACGGTCACCCGCACCCTGGAAGTAATGGGCACACCCAGTTACATGGCGCCTGAACAAGCTGCGGGAAACAACGGGGCCGTCGGCAAGGCCACAGATGTCTATGGACTTGGCACGGTCTTGTACGAATTGCTCACCGGTCATCCACCTTTTGCCGGAGCAACAACCTTTGAAACCGTACGAATGGTTTTGGACACCGAGCCGCGGCAACCGCGCTTGTGGAATCGAAAGATCACTCGAGATCTTTCCACGATTTGCCTCAAATGCTTGGAGAAAGATCCACAACGCCGTTACTCTTCTGCTCTCGCGTTGGCCGAAGACTTGGAACACTGGCTAAAGGACGAACCAATCCAGGCGAAGCGAAGTGGCTTTTTCACACACACCCGTAAATGGGTGCGGCGGAAACCAGATATTGCTGCGTTGATTACAGCGTTGGTTGCTTTGGCAGCGGCCATAGGGTGGAATGTTTGGAACAGCGAGCTAACCAACCGTCCCTTAACGAAGGGAATTGCGGTACTTCCGTTCGAAAATTTAAGCAGCGAAGAAGAGAACGCCTATTTCGCCGACGGCATTCAAGCGGAGATCCTGACACGGCTGGCTAATGTCGGAGACTTGAAAGTAATTTCGCGCACTTCGACGCAGCGGTATCAAAGCAAGCCTGCCAATATCGGCGAAATCGCGAAGCAGCTGGGAGTTGCGAACATCCTTGAGGGTAGCGTTCAAAAAGTGGCTGATCGGGTGCGGGTCAATGTGAAGTTGATTAACGCGCAAACCAATTCCCATCTCTGGGGAGACACCTACGACCGGAAGTTGACTGACATCTTCGGGGTTGAAAGTGAGATCGCCAAACGAATAGCGGAGGCGTTGCAAGCGAACCTTTCACCAGACGAATCCCATGCTCTGGCCTTAACCCGGCCGCATGACATGGAAGCTTACGATCTTTTTTTGAGAGGCGAGTATGAGCTTCACCAAGCCGAAAGCAGTCCGACCGCAGAGGCCTACCATCGTGCCGACGCGTTTTACCGACAGGCGCTGTCACGCGATCCAAACTTTGCCGAAGCCGCCGCAGAGCTCGCACGCAGTCGACTATCGGAACACTGGTTCATCTCTCCTTTGGCACCATCGGAATTAGAGGAGGTAAAGTCGCTCATCGACCGCGCTCTGGCGTTGGTTCCAAATTCGCCTGAAGCACATTTTGCGCTGGGCTTATTCTTTTATTGGGGTCATCGCCAATACGAGATGGCACTGACGGAGTTTAAACGCACGCTGGAGTTGCAGCCCAATAATGCCTTGGCTCGACAGTATTGCGCGTGGGTTTACCGGCGACGCGGTGAATGGGAGCGCTCGCTGGCGGATTCTCAACGAGCGGAGGAACTCAATCCGCGCGACGCCATAATCCCGCGCAATATCGGAGCGACTTATCTGGCCTTGCGTCTGTGGAAGAATGCGGAGCGTGCCGCATTGCGAGCTCTTGCCATCGATCCGCACAACGCAGTGGCAGCGATATACCTTCTCAACTCTCGCCTGAATGCGACGGGCGACGTCGGCTTGGCTCGGCGAGCTTTTGATGGTCTTCCAGAGGGCATTAAGTCAGTCACGCGCGAGTCGCTCGCGACAGATGGCTATGTTGCAAGTGTTAGTGGTATATGGGTTTATCTCGATGTGATCGAAAGACGTTTCACCAATGCTTTTCAAGAGTTCGAGAAGGAGCCGGGCAACGACGATCGCGCGCGTCTCCAACTGCTTGCCGGGCGTGCCGCCCTTCGCGTGCTCGCGGGCGAGCCGGAGGCAGCCAAATCAGCGGGAGAAGAAGCGCTGCCCTTACTCGAAGCCAGGCTCAGGCAGCAGCCGGATGACACTTTCGCGATGACGGAGCTATCTTGGGTTTACCTCGCACTCGGACGCAATGCCGATGCTCTGCGCCTTTCTAAGCAGGCGGCGGATTCATTGCCCGTCGAAAAAGATGCGATGGAGGGTCCAAATTTCCAGCTCGGCCTCGCGCAAATCGAGGCGCGTTCAGGCGCACCCGAGGAAGCCATTGAGAGGCTTCGACGTTTGCTCTCCATCCCGGCGGGCGGGGCAGTGTCCATCGCTGCTTTGAAGATTGACCCGGTCTGGGATCCCATTCGTATGCGTCCGGATTTTCAGCAGCTGCTCTCAGGTCCGGAGCAGATCGGACCTAACAAGTAACAGGAAGTAAATCTTAGAACTTTGTCATCGCCGTTTTACGCCCGTACCCGATTCGTCGCCACTCGCATGCCGTGGAATACGATTGTGCTTAGCAGTTTGACACTGTGATACTCGTATGAGCGGCGTACTTACCAGTTGCGAAAAGTGCGGCGCAAAGATCTCTGCGGACGCGCCGCAGGGAGTTTGTCCGGCTTGCCTGTTAGAGACCGGTCTTGGTCCGCTTTACGACGAGGATGAAAGCACGAAACACAGTGCGAAAGCAGCAAAAATACTAGAGGACTTTGGCGACTACGAGTTGCTCGAGGAGATCGGCCGGGGCGGTCAAGGGGTAGTTTATCGGGCGCACCAGAAAAGTCTCAATCGCATCGTTGCGCTCAAAGTAATCGGCCTGGGTCCTTGGGCCACTGAAACGCATCCAAAGCGCTTTCTCCGCGAAGCAGAAGCCGCTGCCAACCTCGACCATCCATTTATCGTTCCGATTCATGAAGTGGGCGAGCGCGATGGCTGCTGCTACTTCAGCATGAATTTCGTCGAGGGCGGTCAGCTTGACGAAGTAGTGAAGCAGGCGCCGATGTCGATTCGCCACGCTGCGGAGTTAATTGCGAAGGTGGCGCGGACCGTTTATTACGCGCACGAGCACGGCATCCTACATCGAGACATCAAGCCAGGGAACATCCTGCTGGATAAAAATGGGGAACCACATCTTACTGACTTCGGGCTAGCCCGCTTGCTGGATGTGCAAAGCAGTGTCACCCGCACCATCGACGTCCTTGGCACACCCAGTTACATGGCGCCGGAACAAGCTGCGGGAAACAACACAGCCGTCGGCAAGGCCACAGATGTGTATGGACTTGGCGCAGTCTTCTACGAATTGCTAACCGGCCATCCACCTTTTGCTGGAGCAACAACCTTTGAAACGGTGCGATTGGTTTTGGACACCGAACCGCGGCAACCGCGTCTGTTAAATCCGAAAGTAGATCGCGATCTGGCCACGATTTGCCTCAAGTGCCTGGAGAAAGATCCAAAGCGTCGTTACTCTTCTGCTCTCGCGCTGGCCGAAGACTTGGAACACTGGCTAAAGCACGAACCGATCCAGGCGAAGCGAAGTGGATTTTTCACACACACCCGCAAATGGGTGCGGAGGAAACCATCTATTGCTGCGTTGATTGCAGCGTTGGCTGCTTTGACAGCGGCCATGGGCTGGAGTGTTTGGGAAAGCGGGTTATTTCGCCCTACGCCCGAAAAGAGCATCGCAGTGCTTCCCTTTGAGAACTTAAGTCGCGATCCGGAAAACGCCTATTTCGCAGATGGGGTGCAGGACGAAATTCTAACCAACCTGGCTCGGATCGCCGATCTGAAGGTGATTAGCCGCACCTCGGCGATGCAATACCAAAGCGGAATCGCCCGCAACCTGCGCAAGGTCGCCCACCAACTTGGGGTGGCCAATGTGGTGGAAGGAAGCGTACAACGCGCTGGCAACCGCGTGCGCGTTAATGCGCAATTGGTCGATGCCCGCACCGACCGGCACCTATGGGCAGAGACCTATGACCGCGACCTTGCAGACGTGTTCGCGATTCAAACTGAGATCGCGCAACAAATCGTTTATCAACTCAAATCCAAGCTGTCGCCGGAGGAGAAAGCGGCCATCGGGCAAAAACCTACGGCTGACCTTGTTGCGCACGATCTGTACATACGGGCAAAAACACTCATCACGACTGCCGTTTTCAGTACGCCTCAAGCGGAGAGCTTATTCGAGGCCGCCCGCCTGCTGAACGAAGCGATCGAGCGCGATCCAGCTTTTGCGCTTGCATATTACCAACTCGCCCACACTCACGATCTGCTGTATTTTACTGGTACAGATCACACTCCTGGGCGGTTGGCTATGGCGGACGCGGCAATCCAATCGCTCGCTCGCTTACTTCCAAATTCCGGCGAAGCGCATCTTGCTCTCGCCAAACATTTGTACTGGGGTTATCTCGATTACGACCGCGCTCGGAACGAACTTAGTCTGGCACAGCAGAATCTTCCTAACGAGCCGTGGGCGTTTGTGCTGGCCGGCTATATTGACCGACGGCAAGGACGCTGGGATGAATCGACGAAGAATCTCGAAGGCGCTGTCGAACTCGATCCGCAAAACCCCGCCGTCCTTCAACAAATCGCTCTTAGCTATGATAACCTGCGCCGCTATGCCGATGAAGAGCGTGTATACGACCGCGCAATCGCTGTTACCCCCAAAGACGCCGCGCTACGAGCTTCACGCGCAGAGGTCGAACTCAGCTGGCATGCCGATCCGCGTCCGCTGATCTCGACAATCGAGGCCTTTATTGGCCAAGATTCCAGCGAGGCCAAGCACCTAGCGTTTGTTTGGGTTCGCGGAGCGCTTTGCAAGCGCGATTACGATGGCGCGCGTCGCGCAATGGATGCGCTGCCCATCGACGCGTGTTACGACGACAATATTCCGTTTCCGCGAAGCTGGTGCGAAGGCGTAGTCGCTCGGTTCCGTGGTGATAAGGTCACGGCCCACACTGCTTTTACGAATATGCGTGCCGAAGCCGCTAAAATGGTTGCGGAACAACCCAATTATGCGGCAGCGCTTTGTGTCCTTGGAATGGCTGATGCGGCGCTTGGCAACAAGGAAGACGCGATTCGAGAAGGTCGGCGCGCCACCGAACTAATGCCAGTCAGAAAAAATGCCATAGAAGGCGCTCTGCTGATCAAATATCTGGCTGTCATTTACGCATGGACCGGCGAGAAGAATCTTGCTCTTGAACAGTTAAGCGTCGCAGCACGCCTTCCCGGCCGAGTAAGCTATGGTTATTTGCGTCTGCATCCGTATTGGGATCCGCTTCGCGGCGATCCGCGCTTTGAGAAGGTTGTCGCTTCGCTCAAGCCCAAATAACATTTGGGGAACACTGGAACAGAAGACACGGAAGACAAGGAACTACGCGAGCTCAAGCAAAGCTCAACCTTTGTTTCCTTTGTTATCTTTGCTTAGACTGTTCTCTCGATTTCTATAGTCTTCTTCATGCACACCATTCGTTGCCTGACTTGCGCGTGGCTTTTGAGGTGAAGACCGTTTCTTTCCGTTAACAGTTCAACGCCTCAACGATTTCAACAAATTTCTGCTTTTCTGCGTAACCTCGCGCCGGATTTCCTGCAGTACCTCGTTGAATGACCAAATCAGACAGGCTTCAACGAGAAAGGAAATAGTTTATGAAAAAGCGAAACCCACTAGCTAACTTCACGCTGCTATTCGCAGCGTTGCTGACTCTTAGTGTGGCCCGATCACAAGCCGACATCCTTCCTGGTGTCACTATTAGCTTCGCTCCCGTCGGCCTAACCATGGATCAGACTGCACGACTCAACTTCGTCAACAATGACGTTCCAAATGGTATGCTCATTAACTGGCGCTTTATCGACGCCAGCGGCGTTACGCTCGCTCAATCCACGGTTATGCTGCCATTGGGCAAGATCGTATCGGTCGATTTCAGACGGCCAGGAGTTCCGCTGCCACCCAATACTCTCGACCTGGTCCGAGCCGAGGTGCGAGCACACGTCCAGATCGTTAGCGCTGGAATCCCGAGCGAAAGCCTTCGCCGAAGTCTGGAAGTATTCAACAATGATACCGGCGCAACCACCGTGTTCATGGGCGGTGCAGCTCCATAGACCGCGGCCTCTTGCGAGCACTACGACCACGGCCCTGGCGACGACCAGTTCCGAGACCGTAGTTAATGAGGGAAAAATGCTTCCATTTAGCTAATACCTAACAGTTGGTGGCTGATAGCCAGTAACAAACCGAACAAAATGAAACTCCGAACTCCAGAAGTTTTGGCGAGCACGGCGCGTTCGCGAGCAGGCGAAGATAACGAAAAGTTTCAGAATTCAATTAAAGCTTTGAATCCTTTGTTGCCTTCTGTAACAACCTTCCGCAGTGCAGGCCTGCCGCTGCATGGTCAGCACTCAGTCGTCCGTGCTCGCCGCTGCAACCGCCCCCTAAAACTGTATATCACCACCTTTGCGTCGCGTTGTTTTCCCAGGACGATCAAGATTCCAGCCCGCCTTCGCTACCGGACACTGGAAGTATTGCCCGGCAGCCGTAGGATCAGCACGCGCCTATCCCACGTGTTGCAAAAGTTGGGCGTCCGCGTCCTCGGAGACCTTCACAGGCGGCGAGTGGGTGATTTTGCCTTCCAGAGAAATTGCGGATTGATAACGTTACAGGAATTGGATTCGCTTGCATCCGCTTTCACTTACCAGCCTTCGTCCCGCAATCCCGGGACTACGGCGAGTCGAGGCACTACGGCGAAGACGCGACAAAAGGGAACTCACTATGTTATTCCAAAATCGGCTCGTCGGTTGCGATTCGACGAATTACCGATAACAAAGCATTTGGCAAATGTGACACACTCGGTTGGGCTCCGAACCCTGGGCAATCTACACGAGCGCAATCCATTTCAATTACGTCAATGGAAAAGCTGTGGCTGGCGTACTCTGGCTGAGATTCAGCAACTCATTGAGCGCGCAATCTCCGGCGAATTTGATATTGCGCAGATGGACGAGTCTACAGCACTGGTGGAATTACTAACTTTACTTGACCAAGGAATAGCTAAGCTCGCGTTTCGTGACAAGCAGGTTCTACTTGCCAGAATCAGCGGCAAGACTTTCGCAGAGATTGGCCGGCGATACGGGTTTACGCGAGCGTGCGCTCACAAAGTGACCATGAAAACGCTTGGTATTCTTAGAAAGACCTATGGCCCGCGAATACCAGAACTTCTCGAGGTAGTGAGGCGGCGCTGTTTGTCGATCTCGGATTGTTCGGGACTGACTCCGGTATTGCTGGAGCAGCGGATAGCTGCCTCTACTAAGAGCTTCCGGTTATCAAAAAAAGCGCAGATACGCTTGATCGCGGCACTCGATAAGAGAATCCCGTGCTGGGTGGATTAGCAGAGACACCAATTATCACGAACTTCATGAACACGGCCAGGCTTCACCCAGTCGTGTGGGTTTGTGGAATTGCTCTTGAATCAGACACCACGCATTGGTGTGGGAATCTTTGGTTAGCTTCCCTGCTTGCTAAGATCCCTTCGAAGTTGTTTTCGGTTTAGATCTCCTGATTCTTCCTCCTGGCCTACGCGGTTCCCCGAGCCGTTACATGCGGCGTTGCCACGTGGTAGCCGTTTAGGCGACGCGAGTAATCCGTCATTCTGATAGTTTCCAACGTTTCGGCATAACTTCGCGCCGGTTTTCCTGCAGTACCTCTGTGAAAGGACAAATAAAACCAACAAAAAGAAAGCAGAGGAACAATTATGAAAACCAATCTAACAAAAATTAAATTCAAATCTAACATCGGCCTAGGCAGACAGCTATTCTCTAGGATAGCATGTTTGGGAGCGGCTATTTTGATCTGCTCCAGTGCATCCGCGCAAAACCTGTTTGTCTCGGGAAGCGATGCTAAAGGTGGCGAGATCTTTAAACTGACGTGGGATGCGAAGCAAGGAATCTTCGCATCCGGATTAGGGGACCCCTGGGATATCGCCTTTGACAGCGCCGGCAATCTGTTCGTGGTGGATGTTAGTCCCCTCGAACGGATCGGCGATGCCGTCATCTATAAAGTTACTCGAAACGGAGTGCGAACGATCTTCGCCTCCGGCTTGAGTTATCCTTCAGACCTTGCTGTTGACAAAAGAGGCCATGTCTTTGTGGCGGATTATAATAACGGCATCATCTACCAATATAAACCGACAGGGACACGAACCACCTTTGCCACTGGCTTACACCATCCCGTAGGTCTGGTTTTTGACAGCCTGGGCAATCTGTTAGTGGTCGATAACAATGCCGGCAATCTCTATCAAGGCAGCATTTATAAATACGAGCCGAGTGGATCGCGCTCCACGTTTGCCGTGTTAGAGCGTGCCGATCGCCCGGCGGACCTGGCGTTTGACATGATGGGCCATCTGTTCATGGCGGATTTGGGCGGCAACATCTACCGGTACGACACCGGCCGTCGGTACCGTCGAACGACCTTTGGCTCCGTACTGGGCAGCGCACAAAGTCTGGCGTTTGACGGCGCCGGCAATCTGTTTGTGGTAGCCGTGGGCGAGAATGGTCCCGACAAGATCATCCCGAACGCCATCTATAAATTCCTTCCGCAGGGCGGGCGAGGCATGTTTATTTCCGGACAGGTCCGTGGTGAGGCCTTTTCGCATCTCGCCTTCGAACCGATTGGGCCCGTGTGTTGTGATCAGGCCTACCTCCCTATACCTGTTCCGACGCCGGAACCGCGGCCCACGCCACCCCCTCGATCAACGTCATAAGGAGCAGGAGTGATAGGGCGATTGATCTCCTTCGCCCCGGGGGCGGTTTCTGAACCGCCCCCGTTAGCTTTTGTCAAGTGTTCCGCGTAACATCCGCCCTTCATTTTTCGGACCGCTCGACGTTGGTCCAATCTATTCACCAATCACTGTGACCCGAACTTTTCGCCTGTGCGGTGCGCGACGATGTTCGAAAAGAAATATGCCCTGCCAGGTTCCCATCTGCAATTGCCCATTAACGATCGGCACGGTTTCGCTGGTGCGTGTCAGGACCGTACGAATATGTGATGGCATGTCGTCGCTGCCTTCGGAGTTGTGTGTGAAATAATCGGCATCTTCCGGGACTAGGCGGTCGAAGAATTCTTCCAGATCACGTCGCGCAGTCGGATCGGCATTTTCCATGATGGTTACGCTGCAACTAGTATGCTGGACAAAAACGGTCGCCATCCCGTTTCGTATGCCGCACTTTTCGATCTTTGATTGCACTTGGTCCGTGATTTCGTTAAGTCCCTTTCCGTTGGTGCGAATTTCAATTTGATCGTGTTGAACGCGCATATGGGAACGAACAAAGCTCTAACGCAGGCACTTGTCATCCCGAGCCGCAGAACTCGAGAGACCTCACAGGGTGATGGACCACACAAGGTACGTGAGATTCTTCACTGTGCTCAGAATGACACACTTTTGATTGTCTTGAGTCAGCGGCACGCTTTCAGCCTAGACCGGACTTCCTTATCGCGCGTTGATCCTTGCGCCAGCTGATGGCCTAGTAGTGTTGTTGAAAGGCCATCTTGAGCGAGTCTTATTTGACGAGCCGGCGATTCACCGGCGCTTGGACGATATCGCGGCGCAAATTTCCAACGACTATCGTGACCGCGAATTGACTGTGATCGCAGTCTTGCACGGGAGCCTGATGTTCGTCGCCGATTTGCTTCGCCGAATTCCCCTTCCGTTGAAGCTGGAGTGCCTGAGCGTGGCGAGTTATCATGGAAAAGCGCAAACCAGCGGTAAAGTGATCTTCAAGCTCCCCATGGCGGGTCCCTCCGGAGGGGGGCAGATCACTCTTCCCGATATCGCGGGTCGAGATGTTTTAATCCTGGATGATATTTTGGATAGTGGTCAAACGCTTGCAACCATTCAAGAAACATTGGAGACAGCTGAGCCGCGGAGCATCCGCGTATGTGTGCTGTTGAGCAAAAAGAAACAACGCGTCCGTGAAGTCGATCCAGATTATGTTGGATTCGAGATCGAAGACGAATTTGTTGTCGGTTACGGGCTCGATTTCAGGGAACGTTATCGCAATCTTCCTTACATTGGCGTTTTGCGGAAGGAATTACTGGAGGAGGGTTGAGTCGCCATGCCGAGCAAAGTCGAGATGTCCAGCGAACTTGCTATGAGCTGTTGCGACGGGATTCCTCGACTCCGCTCAGAATGACATGATCAGATGAAAGTACGAGTGCTGTTTTACGCGCAGCTGCGCGATCTACTCGGAATGCGCCAGTTGGATGTCGATGTTGCGGACGGGGCGAGTGTCCGCGACTTGCTTGGGCAAATCTATGCGCAGCAACCTAAGCTTTGGCCGCATGACAAGAGCATCTTGATTGGCGCAGGCGTGGAATTCGTCGATCGAAATTACCGACTCTCTCCGGGAGAGGAAATTTCGATCATGCCGCCCGTGCAGGGCGGTTAGACTCGACATGTGCGCGAGGCGCTTCGCCCAGCGAAGTGTATACAGGTCAGTCTCGGAAATTTTTGAAATTTGTTGCAACACCAAAGTCTCGGTTGCGGACGAACTGAATGACTGTTTGGAGGTCGTCCTTCTTCTTTCCAGTCACTCGAATTTGCTGATCCTGCAGCTGGCTTTGCACCTTGAAACCTTGTGACTTGATTGCCTGAATAATTTCCTTCGCCTTGTTTCCTTCCAGACCCTGTTGAATCTTCAATTCCTGACGGGCGTGGCCGACAGATGAAATCGCCGGTTCGTCCTGTTGAATATTGCGCAAGTCCACGCCGCGCTTTGAAAGTTTGCTGGTAAGGATGTCGCGCAATCCCCGAAGGTGACCTGCATCTTGCGCAGTGAGCGTGATCTTGTCCTTCTCGAGAAGTATCTCAGCTAGTATGCCCTTGAAATCGAAACGAGTCGCCAGCTCCTTGCGCGCCTGATTGACCGCATTATCAAGTTCCTGTTTGTCTATCTCGGAGACGATGTCGAACGAGGGCATGAAAGGTCTAGATACGGGATGCCGAACCCAACGCAAGCGAGCCTTTAGGGATTTTCCTCCATGATCTTGATGTCGCCGTTGGCTGTATGCATCCTGATAGCGGCTTTTCCTCCATCGTTAACCAACATGTCGATTTTCCTGGCGCCTGCAGACGTCGGTCTTGCGACCGCGGGATTATCAAAATCGTTGGCGATTCTGCCGTACGCCGTTTCGGCAAGGAGGTGGAAAGCAGCCTGACTAGGAAGAAACGCCCATGCGTTTCCGCGCGCGACATTTGCCTGGATCGAAAACGCTCCATGCTCCCACCAGTCGTAAGAGACCGTGAGATTGCCGCGTTGCAGCGCAAGTTTCACGTCCGCGAAGCAGTTATGAGCGAACATGCGGCCATCGCCTAACCAGGCATGCAAGCTTCGTCCCCTCATTCCGTCCACGAAGACTTCGCCCGCATTAAGGCGCACCTGTGATATGTTGGTGGTGGCAGGAACGACAATGGTGCAGTCAACCGTGCCTGAGTGATCAAACAGAGCCCACTTCGGTTTGGGAGGAAGCCTGACCTTGATCGAAACGGAGGTTGGCTTCACAGACACATCGACCGCAATCTCTTTCAGCCGCTTGCGGCTAAAGGCTTTCTTTGTCGCGTGGACCCGCATTTCGTTGGTGTTTGAACCGTAAACCAGAACCGCCCCATCGCCGTTTTGGATGGTCATGTCCGTGTTTGGCTGGATCGTGTAGAGTTTCTCGAAAGTTTCCTCAAGCACGCTATCGCTTTCCGAACCGCAACCGGTAAGCGACAACATTAGTAGGGCAACAATCTGCCGAAACTTGGGCGTTTTAGTGAGGGGTAATCGCACGCACCAATTGTATCAGTGCGTGCAGGTTATTCATCAAGGGAAGTGCTGCGGTGACAGTAATAACTGCAAAAAGCGCAGCTTCACTCCAGAAGTCGTGGCGCGCTTCATTTTTCAAATAATTGCCGACGATGTTCGAAAACGATTGCCTGGGATTGCGCAGATAACGTCCGCGGAATCCTTCGAATGCGAGGGAGTGATACCTGTAATCTGTTACGGGCATCCGTTGGCGTTCGCGTCCTGCAAACAAATCGCGGCGGCTGTGAACAGCAGTCGTTACGGGTATTGGTTTCATGTTTCGAGCGTTCTTTGTTTCCCTTGAGATGCACTTTCCTCGCCCGTTGGATTCAAATCTGTTTGCTCCTGTCGATGCTCCAGTTGGCGATCATGATTGGAGGGCAGAGATTGATCACGAGCAGGCGTGAAGAATCCCTGATCCGATCGGCTACACCCAGAGCGTGCGGTCAAATGTGCGATATTGAATCGCTTCGCTCACATGCTCATGCAAGATCTCATTCTTGCCATCGAGATCGGCGATGGTGCGCGAAACTTTCAGAATCCGATCGTAAGCGCGGGCGCTTAAGTTCAGTTCGCTCATGGCTACGCGAATCAATTCCTGCGAATCTTGGGTAAGTGTGCAGTATCGCTTAAGTTGGCGCGTGGCCATGCGGGCGTTGCAATTTACTTTTTCGTCGGCGCGAAACCGCTCTTGCTGACGTTGACGCGCGCGAACAACGCGCCCACTGATCGCGGCAGACGGCTCTTCAGCGCGCTCGCTGGCGACGTCTCGATACTCGACAGCTGGCACTTCAATGTGCAGATCGATTCGATCTAGTAACGGTCCGGAGACGCGCTGGCGATAACGCTGCACCTGGGCCGGACCGCAACGGCATTCGCGTTTAAGGTCGCCAAAGTAGCCGCATGGACACGGATTCATCGCGGCCACGAGCATGAACTCTGAGGGAAAAGTGACCGTGCCCGCTGCACGGGAAATGGTAACTTTTCCGTCTTCCAGTGGCTGGCGCATTACTTCCAGTGCCGATCTTTTGAATTCGGGCAGCTCATCGAGGAACAGGACACCATTGTGAGCGAGACTTACTTCGCCCGGGTTTGGGAACGCGCCGCCGCCCAGCAGCCCAATGTCACTGATGGTGTGATGCGGCGGACGAAATGGTCGCGTGGAGACAAAGGATTTTTCGGCATCGAGTAACCCGGCGATACTGTGAATCTTTGTCGTCTCAATCGCTTCCTCGAGTGAAAGAGGCGGAATAATGGTAGGAATACGTTTCGCTAGCATCGATTTTCCCGAGCCGGGCGGCCCGACCATCAAAACGTTGTGACCGCCAGCTACTGCGACTTCAACTGCGCGTTTGACGTGTCCCTGGCCCTTAACATCTCCGAAATCGACGTCATAGCTTTGGTGGGCGGCAAAAAATCGAGTTAAATCAGCGCGCGTCGGAAGTAGCGGAGTTTCGCCGCGTAGGAACGCGAACGTCTGCCGCAAGTTTTGCACGCCGTAAATGTCGATCTTATCGACCATAGCGGCTTCGAGAGCGTTTGCCTCTGGCACGAACAACGCACGCTTGCCGCGACGCCGCGCCTCCAATGCGACCGGCAAGACACCTTTGACGGCGCGGATCGTGCCATCCAAGGCCAGCTCACCTACAAAGCTAAAGTTTTCAAATGGCGAGCTGTCCAGTTCTTCTGTTACCGCGACCATCCCAAGGGCAATTGGCAGGTCGAAGCTCGGTCCTTCTTTTTTGATGTCGGCGGGCGCAAGATTGATCGTCGTGCGACCGCGTGGCCAGTAGTAGCCACTATTGGCTATGGCCGTGGTGACCCGATCGCGGCTTTCCCTCACAGCTGCGTCTGGTAAACCAACGATAACGATGTTCGGATCACCTCCGGCGCCATTGACCTCAATTTCAACCTCGTACGCGTCCACGCCGTAAACAGCGGCGGAGTAAATTTTTGCCAACATCGCCGTTGCAGCGTTGCAGAAAATCGCTGCGCGGAAAAGCGTCAAATATCCCTCTAAAGTGGGAGGTCTCTTCCCGCGATAAATCGCGTAGAATGTATGAGGGCGACCCTGAAACGCAGGGTGAGTAGATACCTTAAAAAATTTGAACAGGAGGCATCCGGCGATTGTCACTATTCCGAATATTTAACCTTGTTAAATAGTTCCCAGGATGGTACAAAGCGTGATCGACAAGGCTGCAACGAAGAAGAAGTACGGAGAGTTGTCGATTCGCCCCCCCCAAATGATCAATGAAAAAGAGTTATATGGCTGCAGAGGATAGCGATACCGGAATTAAGATTTACCTGCGCGAGATCGGGCAAATCCCGTTATTGACGCCAGACCAGGAAATCGAGCTGGCCGCTAAGATTAAAAAGGGCGATCGCGAAGCGCGAGCGCTAATGATCCGGTCTAACTTGCGTCTGGTCGTCAAGATCGCGCACGATTACGCGAATCTTGGCCTTCCGCTTCTCGACCTGATCTCAGAGGGAAATATTGGTCTGATGAAGGCGGTGGAACGATTCGACCCGGCGAAGGGCGGAAAACTCAGCACCTACGCCGCGTGGTGGATTAAACAGTCTATCAAACGGGCACTGGCAAACCAGAGCAAGACGATCCGGTTGCCTGTGCATCTGGTGGACAAAATCTCCAAGATGCGCCGTGTTTCGCTGCAAATGAGCGAGGAACTGGGCCGCGAACCCACCGACGAAGAGCTGGGCGATGAAATTGGAATTGCGAGCGGAAAGGTTTCACAGCTCAAGACTGTGTCGATTCGTCCGGCGTCGCTCGATGCACCCATTAGCGACGATGATTCCACCGAGTTCGGCGAGATTGTTGGCGACGAGGACGCGCAAACGCCGTTTGAGCTGCTGCGCGACAAAAACCTGCGCAATGAAGTCGGCGGCCTGCTTGATGTGCTGGATGATCGTGAAAAGAAGATCATCTTCCAGCGGTTCGGACTGGACGGCGGTAAACCGAAAACGCTTGAAGAAGTAGGCAAGAAATTCGGCGTTACCCGGGAACGGATTCGTCAGTTGCAAAACATCGCGTTATCGAAGTTGCGCCGCGCGCTCAGCAAGAAGGAGCGTCCGGTCGATGTCGAGTTGCCCGTGGAAGCTTAAGCTGGGTCAATGTCTTTGGTTTAAAACGCGCGGACTTCCTGTCCGCGCGTTTTTGTTTTCATTTCACTACCCGCAGCTGGATCGAATCGACAAGCGCGCGACCCATACACATGTCACTGACAATCACCAGGCGGTCTCCAAGTGTAGCCCACTTGTTTTTGCGCAAAAACTTCTCGGCTGTTGAAATCGTCCTGTCCGGGCCGGCGGCAAAATCGATGCAGGCCGGAAACGTTCCCCAGTAAAGCGCGAGTTGCCGGTAAACTTCCTCGCTGGGAGTGAAAGCAAAGATCGGTGCGCGCTGCGGCCGCAGATTTGAAGCATACCGCGCCATCCTTCCCTGCAGCGTGAAGACAACTAGTTTTGAATCTTGCAGCGAGTCCGCCAGCGTGACAGCCGAAGCCACCGTTTTCTGGCGAATGTTTTCCAGCAGTGCGTTCTCTGCATAACCTGCACCACCGCTGCGTTCGATGCGCACAGCGACGCGGCGCAAAACTTCGACGCAATCAACCGGGTAGCGACCGATCGTCGTTTCGCCGCTCAACATCAGAGCGTCAGCCTGTTCGAAAACTGCATTTGCCACGTCGGTGATCTCGGCCCGTGTGGGCAGAGGATTAGTGATCATCGATTCTAACAGCTGAGTTGCCACTATGACCGGCTTGCCCAGGCGAAGACAATTTTTCACAATTCGGCGCTGGATGATTGGCAAGTCTTCCATCGGGCATTCGACTCCCAAATCGCCGCGCGCGACCATGATGAGGTCCGCACTCTCGATCAATTTGTCGATGGAGCGCACAGCCAGTTGATCCTCGATTTTTGCCACGATCTGCGCCTTGCTTTTTTTCCTCGCCAGAAGTTTTCGCAACTGTTCGATGTCACTCTTCTCGCGCACGAAACTCAGCCCAATGAAATCCGCGCCCAACTCCGCGCCAAGGGAGACATCGGCCAGGTCCTTGCTCGTGAGCGAGGGGAGATTCACATGTACTCCGGGTAAGTTGATGTGACGCCGCGAACCGAGGATCGCGCGCGTCAGAACCTTGCAGCGCACACGATTTTTTCCCTTATCGAGCACGAGCAATTTGATCAAGCCATTATCGACCAGAATCCTGCCGCCAACCGTCACATCGTCGGCAAAACCGGGGTAATTCACGTCCACGGAATAGGGCTCCGTACTTTTCGCGTCGCGCACGGTGAACTCCAGAATGTCCCCCGGCTTCAAATGCAGGCTGGACTTCAGATCGCCAGTCCGGATAGCCGGGCCCTGGGTATCAAGGAGTAGCGCAACCGCCCGGCCCGCTTTTTGTGCGAACATTCGGATGCGTGGAACAATTTCGCGCACCCATTCGTGGGTGGCGTGGCTCATATTTACTCGGAAGACATCGCTTCCTTTCTGTATTAGCTGGCGCAAGACCTCGGTCTTTTCCGTGGCCGGGCCCAGGGTGCAGATGATTTTCGTCTTGCGCATCGACTAGAGGATCAAGTTTTGCATCGGAAAAGCCAAGGTGCTTTTAGATGGCACAATGCTTTTAGCCCAGGCACAAAACCCGAAAAGGTTGCAGCATAAAAAAAGCGGCACGCCTTTCGAGGCGTGCCGCATCGCAGTCCGTGTCTTCCTTATTGCAGCTTGCTCTGAGTTTCTTTAGCCAGCTCAAGATGCTCCTGGACAACCTTGGCCGTGTCCTCCGCAAACTTTTTCACCTCGGGATCGTTACCGGTTTTGGCTTCCTCCTGGAATTCGGCCAGGTCCTTCTCGTGATCCTTGACCATCGCGTCCATGTAGGCCTTGTCCGAACTCCATTTTCCGGTGTGCTCTTTGGTTGGAAGTTTCACACCCTTTTGCTCGGCGATCGATTTCAGTTCGTCGTTCGCCTTGCTGTGATCGGTGACCATTCGCTTGCCGAATGATTTTACATCCTCACTTTGGGCGTTTTGCTCAGCCGTTTTTCCCATGGCAACTTCCATCATCCCGCCCTTGGCGGCTTTCTTCATGAAACTCTTGTCTTTTTCGCTCACTGAAGCGCTCTTCGCGGCTGGGTTATCTTCAGCCATGGCTGCCCCAGCCATACAGAACGATCCTACTATCAGAGGAAGAACGAAAAACTTTGAAATAACTGTGATTGTCCTTTTCATATCTTTTTTCCTTGGAAACATGCCGGAATAATCCGGCAGTTAAGAATCGAAAATCGGCATCACTTCGGACGTGGTCAGTTTCGACTCGTGTTCTCTCTATTTATGCTCGTGTTGAGCTCTCTTCAAGAATTGCGAAGAGGTCCTCAGCACGTGCGGAAGCCGGAGCATCAGCAAGAGAAAGAGTAGGAGCGCCTGCCGAAAGTTTTCCCGCACACCGATTACGCTTAGGAGATATTCTGCCCGTACGAGCTTTCTACGCGGAAAGCCACGTCTTTGTATCCGTGTTCGACCTCATAAATCTGTTTCATACAGGCGAGCGATTTTTCCTTTTCCCCCATCCGCTCGTAAACAAGTCCGAGATTGTAGACGATTCCTTTCTTCATCGCGTCCATTGCCAGGATTTCATTTGACGCTTCTTCCAGTTGCTTAGTTGCAAGGTCCAGCATCCCAAGTTCGCCGTAACAACAACCGAGCAAGTTCATCGCTTTCAAGCGGGCGTGTGGATTTTGCCGCGCCCGCTGTAACTCTGGAACGGCTTCGCGAAAACGCCTGGCACTGACGAGATGGTCGCCCAACTCGAATCGAAGCTGAAGATCGGTCGGATTTCGAGCGACCCGATCACGTGCATCGGCGATGAGAATTTCCGCACGCTTCGCTTTGGCTGCTTTTAGCTCTTCAGATTTTTTCGCATGCAACTCATGGGCCGCGTTGTGTGTCGAAAGAAACTCCTCGTACGCGGCAATCTCGCGTTCCAGGCATTTGATTTTCAGATCGGAAACTTTCCGGACCAATCCAGTATCTGCACCTTTGGTCAGGTTCGCTGCGCATTGATACCAGCCGATGGCTGCCTCCAAGTCCTCCTTTTGCTCGTTCAACAAGCCCAAGCGTCGCACAAAGTCGACGTTCTTCGGCTCTGCCTTATAACGCGCGTGCGTTTCGGCGATCTGTTGCTCGAGCGATTCGCCGGTCAATCGTATGCGGCTTTGCTGTTCGAGCGAAATCGCCATCTCTTTGTCCTTGATCAGGTCGCGGTAACTTTCGGCCTGCGTCCATCCACCGCTTTTCATGGACGCGTGCGCCGCCGCGTCTTTGCCCCGGCGAAGGGCTTCGGCATCCAATGGATTTAGCTCGATGATTTGATTATAGACTTCGACTTCCTGATCGTTCTCTCCCAGTTCGCGGTGCAAACGCCCGAGTTCGTGTAGCACTTTAACGTCCCGCGGGTTTTCTTCCAGCAACGTGCGCAGCGCGAACACGCCAATCTCAGGCCAGCCTGCCGCAGTCGCCGCTTCCTTTAAAGCCAGGTTCGCCTGTCGATTATAGGGTTCGTCTTCCAGCACCTTTTCCAGCATTTCGGCGGCACGTTTCGGGTCCTTCTTGATTTCTCGCTGCGCTTTCATGACAGCGATCGGTGTAGTCGAAATATTGAAAAAACTTTTCTTGGTTGACTTGTTTTTCGTGACTTCAGTGCGCCGCAGCAATTGTCGTCCCGTTAGAAATCGCGGTTCCTGTTTCAGGATTTCCTGCAAAAGCGAAATTGCGTAATCGAGATTGCGAAGCTCAACGGCTGCTACTGCCTTGAGCCAAAGGTTGCGCTGCGTCTCGTTCAGTTCCTTTTCCGTCTTAACCGCCATCGCGAATAGTTTATCACAATACGCACTTCTGCTGCCTGTACGTTTTGCCGGGGCAGGGACCACTCAGTTTCACAACAAATCCAGCTGCGGTTTTTCGTTTGTAGCACCTGCTCTTGTCGCTCTTTTGTGCGGCTTGGTGGACGGCGCAGTCATGCCATCCGGTTTCTCTAGATGGGAGAGAATCTCCTTCGCCCGATCAAGAATCTCCTTTGGCAAACCTGCCAGCCGGGCGACCTGAATACCGTAGCTTTTATCCGCGCCGCCCGGGATGATTTTGCGCAGGAAAATAATTTGGTCATTCCACTCGCGGACCGCGACATTGAAATTGCCAACGCCTTTGCGTTCCGCCGCGAGTTTGGTCAACTCATGATAATGCGTGGCAAATAGCGTACGCGCTTTGATCTTATCGTGGAGAAACTCCGCGACGCTCCAGGCGATGGAAAGGCCGTCAAATGTGGATGTTCCGCGGCCGATCTCATCCAGTATCACCAGACTGCGTTCGCTGGCGTTATTGACGATATTCGAAGTCTCGTTCATCTCGACCATGAATGTCGATTGACCGCGTCCTATGTCGTCGTTCGCGCCTACGCGAGTGAAAATACGATCCACCAGCCCGATCTCGGCGCTCTCCGCTGGAACGAAGCTGCCTATTTGAGCCATCAGCCCAATCAAAGCGACCTGGCGAATGTAAGTGGATTTTCCCGCCATATTTGGGCCGGTCACGATCGCCAGTCGGATGGTCTCGCCATCCAGCGAGGTATCGTTAGGCACAAACTTTTCTTCCACCAGATTCTGGTCGAGTACCGGATGCCGTCCGTCTTTGATCACCAGCCTCAGCGTATTGTTTAATTGCGGCCGGCAATAACGAAACAACCGCGCAGTCTCAGCCAGGGCGCAAATCACATCGAGCACTGCAACGGCCGCGGCAGTTTGCTGGATCGATGCCAGTTCCCGCAGAGTTTCCTCGCGCAGTTTTTGGAAAAGCTGGTACTCAAGTTGCCGCGCACGTTCGTCTGCGCCGAGGATTTTTGCCTCGATCTCCTTTAACTCGGGTGTGACGAATCGCTCGCCTCCCACGGTGGTTTGCTTGCGCGTGTAATGTGCAGGCACATTCGCAAGGTTCGATTTGGTGACTTCGATGAAATAACCAAAAACGGAGTTGTAACGCACCTTGAGTGACTTGATGCCCGTTGCAGTTATCTCGCGCTCCTGCAAATGGCTGATCCAATTCTTTCCATCTCGCGACGCGTGTCGCAGCTCGTCAAGATCGGGGTCGTATCCGTCCCTAAAAATTCCACCGTCTTTCAGAGCGAACGGCGGATCGTCGACGACTGCTTTTCCTAGCTTCTCAGTCAGCAGCGGCATTTCGTGAATCGCGCTTTGCAATTGTAATGGTAGGGCGGGCTCACCGAGCCCGCCGCCTGTCTCATCAACGACCGGAGCTTTTCCAAAGCTGGCTCGCTCGATCAGCTTTTGCAGTTCGCCTTTCAGTCCGGGGATTTCCTGAAGGGAAAATTTCAGGGACACGAGATCGCGCGCGTTTCCCGAGGCCTGGCTCAGTCGCGATGTTGCGCGTTCGATGTCGCGAATGGGTTTCAGTTGTGCGCGAATTGCCGCAAGTAAATCTGGTTCCTGCAACAAATCGGCGATCATTTGCTGGCGTCGCTCGAGCTCATATAGATTGCGCAGTGGCCGTAAAATCCACGAACGCAGCCTTCGGCCACCCATCGGCGTCACCGTGCGATCAAGAACTGCGAGCAAACTGGTGTTACGTGCACCGCGCGATTCGACCAGCTCAAGATTCGTTTGGGTCGCAGCGTCGAGCATGACGTATTCCGCCGGCGCATCGCAGCGCAACGAGGTAAGATGATCGATGTTGCGCCGAAGCTGGTGCTTCAAATAGTGAACGATTGCGCCCGCGGCTGCGACCACCTGGGGCACTTCGCCGCAGCCGAATCCGTCCAGCGATTTCGTTTTGAAATGCTCACACAACGTGAAAATCGCCTGCTCGGGCAAAAACGCGTAGCTGTCATACTCGAGCGCGTGATCGATGTCACCGAACTGATCTTTCTGTTCGGAGCTGATGAGCAGTTCCGAAGGCGAAACGCGCGCGAGTTCGTCAAAGAGCGATTGCCGATCTTGCAGTTGGGTGAGCCGGAACTCGCCGGTGGTGAGGTCCGCGTAAGCAAAACCAAATATGCCGCTGTCGGCGTAAACCGCGCCCAGATAATTCGCGCGTTTCGCTTCGAGTAAATCGAGGTCACTCACAGTTCCCGCGCTGATGATCTGGGTAATATCTCGTGAAACGATTTTCCCCGGTTGCGGCTCGCTCGTCTGATCGCAAATCGCCACGCGTCGGCCAGCCTTGATCAATTTTGCGATGTAAGTTTGCGCTGCGTGATACGGCATACCGCACATCGGCACGCCGTTACGCTTGGTCAATGCGACGTTCAGCAACACCGAGGCTTCTTTTGCGTCTTCAAAGAACAGTTCATAAAAGTCGCCGAGCCTGAACAACAACAGCGTATCGGCCGGGATGCTGCCTCGGAGCCGCCGATATTGCTGCATCATTGGAGTGAGCGCGTCGGCCATGATTTCAGAATTAAATCAGCCCTCACGAATTGCGAGTTTGGAATGTGAATTACTAAAAATTCCTTGCCTGCCGGAGATGTTCGTCTCCAATCTGGGCGCGCCCCGCATGAAGTTCATCGCTCATTCGCCTGACGGTTGACTCGGCACATTCTTTTTTCTTTTCGCCCGCAGCTCTGGAGTGAATATCGGGCGTGCAGTGAGTAATAAAATGTGTGCGATCCGCGTCTTTCATCACCCCCGCGCGACAGACCCGAAGGTTTTCTGGGCTGGAGGCGAGGGGAGTTGAACCCCTGTCCTCGTCGCTATCCGCGCAAACATCTACATGTTTATCCGACGATAAATTCTGAGGAGCCAAGCGATGCGCCGGCACACTGCCGACTCCCGAGCGTCCACAAAAATCGATTCACGAACTGGTGCGGTCGCTCCACCGATTCGCCAGCCTGCTGTCCACGTTTGCCGTCGTAGCAGGCGTCCCACGGCAAACGTCGCGGTCAATTAAGCCGCGAGAGCGAGACCTTCGTTGTCTGCGTTTGTTTTTTGGTCCGGTTTTTAACGAGGCCAACGAACCATCCTCGACATGCCGCCTGTGCTTCCAACGATGAGTCGAAGCCAGTACGCCCCCTTTTTTGTACTTGAACAAATACCTCTTTTTGTCGTCTTATGCAACAGGACCGCAAGGCCCGTAAAGGTGGTTCTGAAGTTTAATTCGGGGAATGTCAATTCAAATAACAGCTCGATCGTTGGCCGACGCGCAACAGGCGGACATGGCTTCTGGTGAAGCGATCCGGCCCGGGGAACTTTCGGGGCTTCCCGGGAAGTCAGGCCCGCTCTCTCGATTTTTCCGGCACTCCCTGCGTTGGACGCGCCGAAACTTCAGTAGTCGCGCGAGGCTGCTTTCAGGCGGAGAAGTCGTCATCCTTTCAGCGCCAAAAAGCGGACGCACATGGATCCGGACATTTCTTTGCGCTTACTTATGCAAACGTTACGGCCTTGATTTCACACTGCAGCCCGGGCAGTACGATCGTCCGGGATTTCCCCGGGTAATATTTTCCCACGATCGTTTTGAGCACTGGACTAAAGGCAATCGCTGGGACCGCGTGCGCGGCAAATATCTCGTTCCCAGAAGAGAGCTTCGAAGAGCGAAGATTGTCCTGCTCGTGCGGGATCCCCGGGATTGCTTCGTCTCTCTGTACTTACAAATGACCCGGCGCGATCCCAGCGCGGATGCAGTATTGAAGCAAAAATCCGTCGGTGAACTTCTGCGCGACAAGAGATTTGGAATCCGCGGCATTGTCCGTGCCATGAACGATTGGCTCGACGAATTTTCAGGCCGAAAGGATTTCACGATCGTCCGATACGAGGCGATGCGGGCTTCTCCAGCCGAGCATTTTCGAGACCTCCTTGCCGTGGTCGGCGAAACGACTCCGGATATGTCGATTTTCCAGGAGGCGCTTGAGTTTTCTCGTTTCGAGAACATGCAAAAATTAGAAGCAGCCGGGGTTTTTGATTCAAAAATCCTGCATCCGGGTGACGTGCGTGATCCGGAGTCGTTCAAAGTGCGCCGCGGAAAAGTAGGGGGTTTTCGAGAGTATCTTTCGACCGAGGATCTAGAGTATGCCGCGGATGCATTGAGGGACCTTGATCCTAGGTTCGGCTATAGCGCCTGATCATCGAGATCAAACGTCGCAAAGATTGCCGGGGCCAGTTTTGCGCCGACACTATCCATGAAGAGAAAGCTAACCGTTCGCACCACACTCTTCTATTGGAGGCCAACCATGAAAAGAAGAATAACGGCAACTATCGGAATCCTCCTGTTTTCGGCATCGGTTATGCCCGCGCAAGAGAAAACAACGGTTCGATTTGGGCATTTTCCAAACATTACTCATGCGCAAGGCGTGATCGCGCACGCGCTTTCTCGACAAGGCAACGGCTGGTTTGAAAAACGCCTGGGACCGAATGTCGCGATTCAGTGGTTTACCTACAACGCGGGGCCATCAGCGATGGAAGCGATCTTCGCCGGATCGCTGGATGTCACCTACGTGGGGCCGAGTCCTGCGCTCAACGCTTACTTCAAATCGAACAGCGAAGAAATTCGCGTAATTTCGGGCGCGGCCAATGCCGGTGCTGCCCTGGTGGTAAAGGCTGATTCGCCTATCAAAGCGCCGGCGGATTTTCGCGGAAAAAAAGTTGCAACGCCGCAGCTCGGCAACACGCAGGACGTTTCCTGCCGGGCCTGGTTAAAGGCCCATGGTTTCAAAATCGTGCTAACGGGCGGTGACGTACTGGTAATCCCCACGGCGAACCCGGATCAACTCGGACTCTTTCAACGCGGCGGAGTAGATGCTGTTTGGACAGTCGAGCCGTGGGTCACTCGTCTCGAGCGCGATGCGAATGCGCGCGTTTTTCTTGAAGACAAGGACTCGATTACTACATGGCTTGTTTCCAGCGTGAAGTTCCTGCGTGACCGGCACGAATTGGCGAAGAAGATCGCAGATGCTAACGCGGAACTAACCAAATGGATTCAGGAGAATGAAGCAGAAGCGCAAAGGTTACTGATCGGAGAATTGAAGGCCGAAACACGGGCCGACTTTTCGCCAGATGCTGTCGCGCAAGCGTGGAATCGGATTCAGTTTACCAGCCAAGTGTCCCGCGATTTGATTTCCAAATCGGTGCAAGATGGAAAAGACGCGGGTTTTTTAAAAGGCTCGACAGATACGTCCAAGCTAATCGAAGCTCCGTAATGCTGCGAGCTGGTCGTCGTCATTCCTCAGCTACTGAGGAGCTCCAGCTCATTGCGCCCTCGAAGCTCGCCATCGAGAACGTGTCGAAGAGTTTTAGGAGCGCGGCTGGGCCCGTGCTCGCCCTGGATCGTGTAAGTGTGACTGTTGCCGAAGCCGAGTTTGTTTGCTTAGTAGGTGCCAGCGGCTGTGGCAAAACCACGTTACTCAATATCATTGCTGGCTTGGAAAAACCGGATAGCGGAATAGTTCGGGCAGATGGCAAACCGGTGACTGGACCGGGGCGCGAGCGACTCGTCATGTTTCAGGAACCTGCGCTTTTCCCATGGCTGGACGTCTTTGGAAATGTTCTCTTCGGGCTAAAGCTAAAACCGAATCTGACAAATAGGGACCGGCGCGAGGTCGCCAGATATTATTTGGAGCTGGTTGGTCTCAGTCGGTTTGAACGTTCCAATATTCATGAGCTTTCCGGCGGGATGAAGCAGCGCGTCTCGCTCGCGCGGGCGCTGGCCCCTAATCCGCGCGTGCTTCTCATGGACGAGCCGTTTGCTGCGTTAGACGCGCTGACACGAGAGCAACTTTACGGCGACATCCAAGAGATTTGGAAAGCCCGTCGCAAAACCATCGTATTTGTCACGCACAATGTCCGTGAAGCCGCATGTCTGGGAGATCGCGTTCTGCTTTTTTCGCCGCACCCAGGTCGCGTCCAGGAAGAATTCGTCGTGAATCTGCCGCGACCGCGTGACATTAATAGCGTTGATCTTGCCGCCCACGCCTCGCGAATCACCAAAGCTCTCAAAAGCGTGGGACAAGCAGGGGCTGTTGTTGCAGAATGAAACGATTCTTCCTCGCGACTGCATTTTTCGCTGTCCTCGTTTTGCTTTGGCAGGGAGCGTATCGTGCAAAAATTTGGTCGCCTGTGTTGCTGCCGTCCCCAGGTCAGGTCGTTAGGTATCTGGAGAGCGCTGTGGCCGACGGAACCCTCCTCAAGGCGACGATGATAACAATGCGACGGTTGGTTATCGGTTACTTGATTGGGCTCCTGATGGGACTTCCGCTTGGGCTGCTCACGGCGCGGTGGAAACTGTTTCACGACACAATAGGAACTCTGGCCCTTGGCTTACAAACATTGCCCAGCGTCTGCTGGGTGCCTCTGGCGCTCTTGTGGTTTGGCCAGACAGAAGCGGCCATGCTTTTTGTCGTGATTATGGGAACTCTCTGGTCGGTAATCATCGCAACCGAAACCGGCGTGAGCAATGTTCCGCCGATCTATCGCCGCGCCGCGTTGACCATGGGATCGAAGCGATTGCACATGTGGTTCAAAGTCATCCTGCCTGCCGCGCTTCCCTTCATCGTCAGCGGCATGAAGCAAGGGTGGGCATTTGCCTGGCGTTCCCTGATGGCCGCTGAGATTTTCGTGACAATCTTGACTGGATTTGGCCTTGGGCAGCTCCTCCATTATGGCCGTGAACTGAGCGCGATGGAGCAGGTTATCGGGATCATGATTGTCATTGTCGTGATCGGTTTGCTGGCGGACAAAATTTTCTTTTCGCCGATCGAAAAGTTTTTGCATCGGCGCTGGGGCACCAGCCAGGCATGAGATTCGGACACAAGAGAGCGCCCACCTCGGCGCAACAGGTGGTGCGCATTACCAACAAACTCGGATTGCACGCGCGGCCGGCTGCACAATTCGTCAAACGCGTCCGAAGCTTTCGATCGGAAGTCTGGCTGGTCAAAGAAGGCAAACGGTTTTCTGCTTCTAGCCTTATCGACGTTTTACGCGCGAACCTCGATTGCGGTGCGACGGCTACCCTCGAAGCACATGGAATCGACGCAGATGAAGCTCTGGAGGACTTGAAGAAGTTACTCGCGCAATTCCACCAACAAGAAACTGACTAACGCAAAGGCCGCGCCACCAGAATTCCGCTGTCAGAACGATATCGATACAGGTATTTCGAAAGCTGGGAGTCCACGACCACGCGGCCGTAATTGCTGGGCGAAGAAGCGTGCATAAAATGCAAGACTCCGTCGCTTGTACGCAGGGCGAGGCCAACATGCGCAGTGGAACGGAGTCCTCCTCTGTCGCGCGAAATGATTCCGATGATGTCGCCGCTGCGCAGTTTTGATTCAATTCCTGCCACGCGGTCTTTTGGAATTTCGTAAAGAGGGCGTGAGGAAACATTTGCTTCCATGCGGGCGAGCGGGCCAAGAAGCGAACGGTTCGCAGCGAGATAACGATAATGTCGCCAGCCGGCAGTCATCTCCCGTGCAGAATGTGGAACGCTGCGTCCGCCCAGGTCGCGGGTCAGATCTTCTACAAGGCCCCGCCGATTATTATCGTACAACCAGTCTTCCAGGTAATGCAGACGCGACAGATAATCGCCGGTGCATTCGCCGCCGCGGTACCGGTCCATCTCGATGTAATGCAACAGGCGTTCCGGAGTCCAGTTCGACTCCGGCTCGTTCAGCATTCGGGCGAAACCGAGCGCGATCTCGAAAAAGGTCCAGCAGTCCATTCCCTGAAAATTTACTGAGGGCGACTCGATCCGATTATCAATTTCAAGTGTAAAATGTTTGTAACGCGTTCCTACCAATGCCTGCCCTACTGCGGCAGTCCGTTCTCCAATTGGCAAGGCTTTCCAATTCCCGGCTTTCGCCTTTGCAACCAGCCGATTGAATTGGTCTTGTCCTTTAAAGACAGTGCCGAACGGCAAGCGCGATTCAGACGCGAATGCGAGCGAACAAAGCAGAAACAGGGGAACCACAATCTTCCAACTTCGCATAACGGGCACAACTCAAGCCGAAATGGATAAGGTAACAAGGTTAAAAAGCTGACAAAGCTAAAACGTTTAAAGGCGGGCACGATCGCAGCGCCTGCCAAGATCGGGTAACTTTTTAAGCCTTTTAACTTTTTAACTGTCTCATATCGTTTGAACGTCGTGCCAATTCGTTTTCCAAAGAAGAGCCGGAGAAACATTGTGCGCCAATCTCCGGATAATGCGATAGCCGAGCGTTCTACCCGAGTCCGCTTGCGTCCACGAGCCGACTGGCATAAACGCAATTTTCTTACCAGCGTCCTGATTCCGTCGCTTTTTGTTAAACGGGCGGGTGATCAGGCACCGCGCCCGCCGCAATTTCCAAAAATTCGAGAAGGCGAGATTTGTATTACGTGGATCGGCCACGCATCATTTCTTGTTCAGACTCCCGAAGCCAATGTCTTGATTGATCCGAACTGGTCGAAGTGGCTCAAGGTAATCAAGCGCCTGAAACAGCCAGGGTTCGAAATCCATCATTTGCCATCGATTGATTTTGTTTTGGTGACTCACGCTCATTTCGATCATCTCGACCGGCGCACGCTGCGGCGCGTTGCGGCCGACCAGCCGATCGTTGTGCCCATGGGCGTGGGAAACCTGGTGCACGATCTCGGTTTTCACATCGTGCACGAGCTCGATTACTGGCAGACAGTCGAACTGGGTCCACTCAAAATTTCGCTCACGCCCTGTCATCACTGGGGTGCGCGGTTTCTCGCAGATTTGCACCGCGATTTCGGTGGGTTCGTGATTGCTGCGAATGGCCGAACCGTTTTTCACTGCGGCGATAGCGCCTATTTTCCCGGCTTTAAAGAAATCGGCGACCGCTACCCGGTCGAAATTGCTCTGCTCCCGATCGGTGCTTACGAAGCGCCAACAGGCCGGGAAGTTCACATGAATCCAGAAGAAGCGGTCAAAGCATTTCTCGAACTCGGCGCCAAGACTTTGATCCCGATGCACTACGGGACTTTTCGCCTCGGCTTCGAGCCGCTGAATGAACCGCCGCAACGTTTGCTCAAATCCGCGCGCGAACACAGGATTGAGGAAAAGGTCTTGGTGATGACCGAGGGAAAACCGGTTGTCCTGTAGGGCGTTTCTGTGAAACGCCGGGAAAACAAGAGCCCAAGTAATCGGCGTCTGACACAGACGTCCTATAATTGCCTTGGCGCGCTTCTCGCCGGGCTCATCGTTCTCGCATTCTGCCTCATTCTTCTCTGGCACGATCCGCTCGTTTTTTGGAATGACGACTATGAATTGTCGGTTCTTCCTGTGTTCGCCGACATGGCGCGCAGCTGGTCCGAAGGTCAGTGGCCAATCTTAAGCCCCTATTCGTGGGTCTGCGGCAATCTCGCCGGGGAATTTCAGTACGGAGTGTTTTCGGTTTTTGTGAACGCAGTTGTCATCGTCGTCTGGAAATTTCCACTCACATTCCCGCAGCAAGCGGCTGCGATTTCTATTGCGCATCTTTTCGCTCTGGCTGTGGGCGCGTTTTTGCTCGCGCGCGATCGTCAGTTTTCAGTTCCCTTGTCGATTTTCGTCGCCCTGATCGCGTCGCTCAACGGTTGGATCATCTGCTGGGGCGCTACGGATTGGTTCGGCGCGCTTGGCGCCTTTACATGGCTGCCCTGGGCGTGGTGGGGTGCCGCGCGCTCTCTCGATCCACGGCGAAGCAAGTGGAGATTCCTCTGGCCGGCGCCGTTTGTTTACCTGGTCGTCGCTGGCGGATTTCCCTACACGGTTTTAATGCTGCTCCTTCTGGTTGCATGGCTTGCAATCAGGTTCGCCACGGTGAATCCGTCCCTCCGTACGGCAGGCGGATCGTTCGCCGAAACGCGAAGTATTTTGTCGATTGTGCCGATGCTCTTTGGCGTGGCACTAGGCTTCGGATTGTCCGCTCCAGCGTGGCTCGCGATTCTGGATCTGGTTCAGGGTTCAGCGCGCGAATTACAGCCGGCGAGCGCGCATTGGCAATGGCTTGTTCCACCAGCAGCTTTGCCTGGCCTTATCTTGCCATGTTGGACCGTTAAGTGGGCCGATTTTTCCAACCGCTACTTACCACACACGGCAACGGAACTGGCTTGTGGGCTTGTCGCTCCCGCAGCGCTGATTTCCGGATTGCTTTGGCGCGCGCGGGCTCTCGTTAGGCAAATCAAATGGGAACTGGTCCTCCTCTTGCTTGTGCTCCTACTCTGCATGATTCCGACAACTGGGCTTTTTCGATGGAGCTTTCGATGGCTGCCGTTTTTTCATCTGGTTCTCGCTATCTGCGCGGCAGAAGCGTTGCACGTGCGACCAGGATCCCCCGTCCCTGCTACAGCGGCGCTTGGCCTTACTGCCATCACAACGATCGCAATGCTAATTCTGCGGACGACTGGCTCGTATGCTTTTCCGCTCACGTGGATTTTTCTTGGCCTCGCGGCGATTTGGTGCCTATCGACATTTTTGTTGCGTGATTCTGAATTTCAGAAGTGGCCTCCAATGGTGATCACGTTCTTGGCATTACTGGCCACTTACATCTGGATCCCGACAAATTGCGGCGTCCCGAGGTACAATTTTTCGCAAGACCTGCTCAAGCCAGAACCGCTCGATCCTGGTCGACTTTATCTCAGCATCTATCCTTGGGCGGAACTTACCTATTGTGTGGCAAACAAACCGCAGCCGGTTGGCGAAGTTTTGCGTCCGGGTAGTACACCGATGTGGGCAGGCTTGCATTTCATCAATGGCTACAGCCCGATTCGGCCTGCGGGCGTGGCTCGGCAGTTCCAGACTTCGATTCATGGGGAAATCAATCCCAGCGTCGGAGGTTATTTGCTCAGTAAGCAAGCCAGCAAAGATGGCGAACTAGCTTTATTGGGCGTGGACGGAATTGTCGTTGCGCGGGAATTGGATATCGCACCTCAGCCGGCTTCGGAATGGAGGGCGGTTCTTACAACTGATGAAGGCCGGGTCTTTCATCGACGCGACGCGCCGTTTGCGCGAGTACGATCAATAACTTCTATTAATTCGCGGCCTGCAGAGCAATTTTCCACAGCGACTATTTCCCGAATCAATGATTCGCGAAATGGAATGGAAGCAGATGTCGATGTTCCCAATGGGGATCGTCCGGCGCTGCTCATTTTTTCCAGGCCATATTTTCGCGGATACGAAGCACGACTCGGCAATCGAAAACTCGCCGTCACATCGTATCGCGGATTATTCCCAATTGTCGAAGTTCCAGCTAACGCTCACGGACGGCTTGCTCTCGTTTACCGACCAGCTTGGTTAATTTGGGGATGTGCGATCGCCGCGGTGTGTGTCCTTGTGATCGTGGTCGCATTCATCTGGAGAGCCAGAGCGAACGATTGAATTTTGTCGCGACTCTGCGGAGGGTTAGAATGCAACCTCACCGGCAAGTCTTTAAATTCGCATGCGCCGGATGATAGGGCCAAGCCTGCCGCTCTTCTTTCTTTTGAGTTTAAGATAACATTCTGTCCATTCCTGGGAGATTCGACTGGCTTGCTTTTCAAAGGTTGGCGGTGGGATTTCCATATCTGGCGGAAGGCGCAATCCCAGAAATCCCAGAACGTCCTCCGCAGCAGCGCGGTGAGACGCGGCAACGTTTTCGTAAAAAAGCACCAGAGGCTCAATTTGATTTTCACGAAAATAATTTTCCCAGCCGGCTTCATGCGCCGCGATGCGGTTGCACCACTCGTCGATTACTTTGAAGTCAAATTTGGGGACAGTTCGCGGCTGCAATTTCTCTTCCCCGATTTGAGCCCAGACACCTGTTTGGCACGCCATGGCCCAGGAGACCGCCTGCTCCACATGGTTCCGGCGCCGCATCCAGATGTATTTTGGCTCGTGGAAAACGGCGGCGAGAAGTTGCGCTCCATTTAGAGTTTTGTAGGTGGGGATTTCTTGCAACATCTGGAGCATTCGTTCGAAATAACTCCACATTACAACGGTGCCGAAGACTCCATTGGCTGCCGTATTTTGCCCTAAAATGCGTCGCACATAGGCGTCGCGCGATGGTGCGCCCCAACGTTTTTCCCAGGTTTCTCCGGGCTTGGACAAGAAATACTCCGCCGGCGATCCTGCCACGCCGATGCTTCGAAGAATGCTGCAGAGTAAATGCGTTCCGGTACGCTGAACGGAAGCAATGATGTAGGAAATTGCAGGGTTCATTGTCGAAGCAACTCTCCGCTTATGATCTCGGCGCAAAAAAATCGGGCAAACTCTATTTCACCAGCGCCAGCCAGTCTCGAATCCCGATGTTACCGCATGAATTCTGATTCGTCCTGATGTAATCTATTTCAACGGGCGGCGGGATTGGGAAATCTCAGCCTAACCAGCGGCAATTACCGTCAAACGCTACAAAGCCCTTCACTTCCCCTTGTCCATTCCGAAAGGATTTGTCGCAAGAATATTACCGCCGTTCGCCGCCGACTGACTTCCGCTGAACGCGATGGATTCAAGGATGATCCCGAGACAACGGTAAATCAATTCGATATCCGCCATACTGGAGTATCTGGCTTCTACTTCTCTCGGAAGGAAATGGGCTCGGTAGATACGATCCACGTCAATTCCGCTGCAGTATGTCTTTAGCAATCGCAAATTTTCGTCGCGAAAACACTCTTCGATCCTGGCCTCTTGCTCAGGCGAAAGCATCTGAATGTTTTTTGATCTAAACTTTTTCGACAAGGCTCGCGTCAAAGCCAGCGTTAGATTGTTGTCATGGACTCCAGAGAACAGATGCGGATTTTTTGAGAGCACATGAAGGACCGAAACGTCCAGACTGGGGTTTCGTGGCTCATTTTCAAGATGGTAATTGTGTAGTCCGAGCAGATGGAAAAAATCTTGAACAGGATTCCCGCCGTTCAACAGTTCTGGAATCAGGAATCGTGCAAGGACGCCAGCTTTTGGCAAAGCCTTTTTCCAAGCATCGATCTCCAGTCTGAACGCTGGCCTGCGGGCCTCGATGCATTGAGAAACAAAGTTGTTCAGCGGAACGCCGTCTTTGAGACCCCATTGCTTCCATGCCGACGGTATCCATTGGCTCTGCGGTCGCAGGTAGAAAATTACCTGCACGTTAAATTGAGTGTCGAGCCCTGCGAATAGTTGAGCCATTCCGGGATTCGCCAGGTTTTCAGCGCTGAAGATCGCAAGATGGGCTGCTTTTCGCCCTGCAACGGCTGAAATCTCGTCAGCCAGTCTTTGTGTCAAACTTTCGGCCTTTTTCCTGGCGTCTTCCAGGGCCCAGATCGGTGTGCCGACGAGATCGGCCGCCGTTCGCGCAATCTTCAGATCTTTGTCAAAGACAAAAATATTATCCTTCTGTAATACGCGGAAATTCTGAAGAAGTGCCGTTCGGATGCTCGCGCTTCCACACTTTGCGAATCCCGCATGAATTATGATGCGCTGTTTCTCTTTGCCCATTCCGTTAACGTGCGCTCCAAGCCGAGAAGTTTTGAGAGACCGGAACGGCGAGCGAAGCTCCATGGGAAATCCAGCTTAGGGGTAAGGCAATCGACCTGCAAGCATGTAGTATCACGTACTACACGACCCCGTTCTGCGCTTGCGGAACAGTGTTAGAGTTTTGCCGGATCCTCGAATAGCTCGATCACGCGTTTGAGCAACCGGCCTGCACCGCCGCCGTCAATACTGCGATGATCAAAGCTGAGCGTGATCTGCGCCTCGGTCCGGGGAGTAAATTCTTTTTTCTCTTCATTCCACGACAGAACTTTTTTCCCAACCCCAAGACCGAGAAGCAAGGTCTGATCCGGCAGTGGAATTGGAGTGCCCCATTCCATTCCGAAAGTCCCGAAGTTTGAAACTGTCGCAACGCCGCCGGCCTGCATGTCAGGCGAGATGCGTCGCTGCCGGCCGAGATCGACGAGATCCTTATATTTCGCAGTGAGATCGGCAAGCGATGTTTTGTCGGCCGCCCGAATCACAGGCACCATGATTCCGTCCTCAGCTTCAACGGCGATGCCGACATCAATGGAGTTTGATTGCACGACGCGATTGCCGATCAACTTCGCCGCTGCGCCCGGAGTTTCTGCGAGGGCCAGCGCGAGCGCGCGCAATGCGTAGAGACCCGGGCCCGGTTTAGGATCGCGCGACTTTCGATCCTGTAGCACCGGCTCAAGATTCACCGACGAACCAATCGTTGAAAGCGGTCGTGTCCAACTTCGCCGCATCGCGTCGGCCACACCTGCGCGGATAGCGGAAGCTTCGTGCGCCGTTTGGTTCTCGATCTTCTGCAGGAAATTTTCGAGGTCTTTGATGGTAATGCGGTTGCTCGCGCCGCTGCCCATGATTCCTGCCAGATCGGCGGTTGTTAACTGTAACTCGGCCATCCGCGCGCGAACACGCGGGGACATAAACGTTGCGCCTTTCGCCGCGACTGGAACGGGCAATCCGCCGGTGCGCGCGCCGTCGCCGTCGCGCGCTGAGATCTTCTTCTGAGGTGCGGGAATGATCTCCTGGTCAGCGCGCGCCGGAATTTCTTCCGCGACTTCGTGCTGCGGCGGAGGCGGCTCTTGTTTTGCAAATCTCGCGGCGTCCGCCTCGCTCGCTTCCACATATCCGAGAACCGCGCCCACCGGATAAGTCTCTTTCAATTGCACCGTAATTTGTGCAATTTTGCCTTTGCACGGCGTCGTCACGCCCATGACCGCCTTGTTGGTTTCGACGTCTATGATTTCCTGGTCATCCGAAATTTCGTCGCCCGGCTTCACTTTAATATCGACGACTGTAGCTTCGGCGATCGATTCGCCGAGCTGCGGCATGATGATCGGGATTTGCGGCATAAATTTCTATTCTCGAAGCAGTGCGCGTGCTTTTCGCGCGATCTCTTTCGCGTTGGGTCTGTGGGTCGACCAAAGGTTTGGATGATAAGGGATCGGTGTGTCTTTCGCATTAATCCGCTGCGGCGCTGCGTCCAACAAATGAAAACCTTCCGCCGTAACTCGCGCAATCACCTCGGCTGTTACGCCGCCCCATGGGAATGATTCTCCCACACATAAGAGGCGGCCGGTGCGCGCAACGGAAGCGAGTACGGTATTCGTATCGAGCGGCTTAACTGAGCGAAGATCGACAACCTCAATTTCGAAACCCTCCGGAGCCAATTGTTCGGCGACTACGAGCGCCTCGTGTACCATCGCGCTATAACTCACAATGGTCAGATCGCGTCCTTCCCGAGCGATCCGCGCCCTGCCTGTGGGCAAGCCCTCGGTCGGCAGTTTGTCCGCCTTGAGATGATAATAAAGATATTTGTGCTCGCAGTAGACAACCGGATCATCGATGGCCACCGCTTCAATGAGCATGGTGTACGCGTCTTCCACCGTCGCCGGTGTCATGACAATGAGCCCCGGATAATGCGCATAAATTGATTCCATCGATTGACTGTGGAACGGCCCACTACCCTTCGTTCCGCCGGAAGGCAGACGAACCGTGATGGGAACCGGCACATTTGTCCGCCAGTAGTGGGTGCCGGCATTGTTTAGGATTTGGTTCAGAGCGATGCTGGAAAAGTCAGCGAACTGCATTTCGACAATCGGTCGCATTCCTTCGATTGCAGCCCCAATGGCGGTACCGACCATCGCATCTTCGCTGATCGGTGTGTTGAGTACGCGTCCCGGAAATTCCTTGGCGAGACCTTTTGTTGCTTTGAAAGCGCCGCCAAAAGTGCCGCCGACGTCCTGTCCATAGATAAACACGCGTTTGTCGTCGCGGAGCAGTTTCGCCTGCGCCTCGCGAATTGCTTCGAGATACGTGATGCTCATGGCTTCGCGACGTTTTTTCGTTAAACCGTTGAACCGTTGAATCGGAAACCCGATCTAACGCCACGATTCAACGGTTCACGCCGGTTTTTCATCTCATTCAATTGTTCCCACGTCATCAACAAGGTCGCGTATCGATAACGCGCACCAATCTTCTTTATCCCCTTCGGGTGGAGCTTCTTTCTGCGCAGCGGCAACTGCCTCATCTACTTTCGAGACAGCCTCTTTGCGCCACTTAGCCAGGGTTTCGGCATCGGCCAATTTCAAATCAGCGATCGTTTGCTCGGCAACCTTCAAACAGTCGCGTGCGAATGGTTCGCGCCTGATCTCCTCCGTCACGTAACTGGCATCGTCGTGCTCGCCGTGCCCGGAAAGGCGCAGCACGGAAGCAACAACCAGCTGCGGGGGACGCCCTGCGCGCGCACGTTTAACGGCGCCACCAATTACCTCGAGACACGCGCCAAGGTCTGTTCCGTCAAGGCTGTAGCCTTCAAAACCATAACCGATCGCGCGATCGACCAGATCATGGCATGCGAACTCGCGATCATTCGGCGTGGAATAGGCATAATGATTATTTGTCGCGACGATAACCAGCGGCACCTGTTCCACTGCGGCAATATTCATCCCCTCATGAAAGGCACCGGCCTGCATCCCGCCTTCACCGATGCACGCCAGGCCGACGAACCCTTTCTCTCCCTTGAATCGTTTGGACATTAGCGCACCGACAGTGACCGAAATCATCGCGCCTAGGTGGCTGACCATGGCCAGCTGGTTCTCCTGTGGCCGACCGCGATGGATGTTACCGTCGCGTCCGCGCATGGGGCCAAGCCGCGACCCTAGATAAGTGCGTGTGACGTCCAACAGCGGTTCGCCGAATGCGGATCGTCCTGCCTGGTCGCGAATTAACGGGGCGAAGATATCGCCCGTTTTCAAAAACAAACCGCACGCCACGCTCACCGCTTCCTGCCCTTTCCCAATGTAGACGCCGCCGGTGATCAAACCGCCTCGATAGAGACTTACGAGTTTTTCTTCCAGGGTTCGGGTCAGGAGCATCCAGCGAAACGCTTCGAGGAAGCGCTCGTGCGGCAGCGTTGTTTTCGGTTTTTTGGTTTTCGATTGGCGCTGCGCCGTCTGAAGCATCTGGCAATTTTACGCGAGATTCAGCAGGCCGCGCAAAAAAATTTTATAGGGCGATTCTGCGCCGGGAGCACGAGCCCTCAGCTTGGGCTCCGCAGAGAGAAAATTACCGCGTGGCCAGCGCGAGGCGTTGTTGTCTCGGCCTCTGTTCTGTGTCCGCAAAAGTTTCGGCAGAGACTTGGTTTGGCGCGGTCAACTTCATTCCGACCAGCTTGCTCACGCCGCGCTCTTCCATCGTTACGCCGTACAGCACGTCGGCCTTGGCAATGGTGCGCTTATTGTGCGTAATAATGATGAATTGACTCTGTTCTATAAAACGGTCCAGCACACGAATAAACCGGTTAATGTTGCCCTCGTCCATGGCCGCATCCACTTCGTCGAGAATGCAGAACGGACTTGGCCGCACCATGTAAATTGCAAACAATAACGCCACGGCGACCATCGAGCGCTCGCCTCCGCTCAGCAGGGAAACGGTTTGTAATTGTTTCCCCGGAGGCTTGGCGCTGATTTCGATTCCGCAGTTGAGCGGATCGTTTTCATCGAGCAGGGACAGATCCGCGCGCCCGCCGCCGAAAAGCTCCAGGAACATTTCACGGAAGTTGATCCGTACCTGAGCGAAGGTCTCGTTAAACAACTTCCTCGTAGTCGAGTTGATCTGCGCAATCACGTCGAGCAATTCGCGACGCGAATTAGTGAGGTCATTATTTTGCGCTTCGAGAAATTTGTATCGTTCTTCCAGCTCGTCGTACTCATGAACAGCATCCAGATTTACCGGGCCCATGTTGTCGAGCTGTGTCCGAAGATCCGTGATAAGCTCTTCGACATGTCGAGCGGCGACCTCCGGCGAGACCGGCGTCGCGGGAGTTCCGTCCTCCACTTTGTCATTACGCTTCAGCTGCGTGCGTAACGTCTTTTCAAAACCCCATTGGTCAGGGCTAAATTCGCGCAGATTAATTTGATACCGGCGAGAAACGCGATCAGTGAGATTATCGATCTTCAGCTGCAGCTCCGCCTGACGCACTTGTTCCTTCGAACGCGAATCGCGCAGGTCGTTTAACGAGTTTCGAATTGCGCGCAGACTCGATTCCATTTCGTTCATTGTCGTCGAGCGCTTCCTGCGCTCTTCGGTGAGCGCCGCTAGCCCTCGCTCAAGGCCTGCGCCCTGTCCGGTTTGTCGCTCGATGGCAGATTCGGCTGTTCGTGACTCCTCTGCCTGTGTGGTCAGCCGCTTTTCAAAATTGGCGATCTCAGCCTGGCGCGTCGCGATTGCTTGTTCAAGCTCGGCTTCACGAACGCTCATCGGCTGTCGCTGCGCGATAAGGTAGTCGTAACGCTGTCGCTCTGTGGCGACGATGAGACGCAATTCGTTCAGTTGCTCCGTTGCCTCGTCTTCGCACTTCGCGTTGTCATCCTGCGCGGCCCGAAGTAACTCTTGTTCGCCTCGGTTCGCTTCCAAAGCCGCCTGTTCCCCAGCCAGTTCGTCTTCCAGTTTTGCAATGCGCTCGTCTGCGGCCTGGATTTGTCGAGCCAACGTAGTTTGTTCAGAGCGAACCTGGGTCTGCCTCTGTTCGCCTTCCTGGAGTTCTCGCGTGAGGAAATGAATTCGATTGTCGCAATCAGATTTTTCACGTTCCGCGGTGTCGTAACTCCGCCGGGCGTCTTCTAATTCGCTGATCGCTTTTTCCAGTGTTCCTCTGGCGTCGTTGCATTTTTTAAGCAGAGCGTCGCGTTGTTTACCGATCTCGGAACATTCCCTGTCCAGAGTCGACATTCGCGCTTTGCGCTCAAGTAGAGAATCTGCTGATGCTTCCCGGCTTCCACCAAACACAACGCCCTCGGTCGAAATCAATTCACCATCCAGCGTAGCAGCTGCGATTTCGCTGTGTTTTTTCTTGGCATTCAGCGCGTCCTCGAAATTCTGAAAGATTGCGATGTTGTGAAGCAATTGCGCAACAAACGGTGCGAGTGGCTCCGGCGCTTTCACTTTGTCGATTGCCCACCCGAGCGATTTCTCAGGAGCGCGCCTTCCATGCTCTTTTGCTATGCCCTGGGAGAGCTGCGGAACGACCAACGCCGCCTGGCCGAGTTTCTTCTCCTTCAGAGTCGCAATAATTTCAGTCGCCAATTCCGCGTCGTTTAGGACAATCGCCTGCAAATTTCGGCCCAATGCTGCTTCGATCGAAGGGATGAAATTTTGATCCACATCGAGATTCGCTACCAGAGCTCCGGCCAGCACGGGCTTGATTCGCGATCGATCATGCAGCCCTTTGAGCACAGCCTGCGACCCTTGCGCAAAACCTTCGCCTTCCTCGTTAAGCTGACGCAGAATTTCAAGGCGTGATTCTTTTTCTGCCTGCCCACGCTCAATCGCGGCGAGCTCTTTTTCCCTGTTTGCGACAAGTTGCTGGCGCTGTCGCAGCTTCTCGCCGCCAGTCTGAACAGCCGCTCGACTATGATCGAGATTAGTCTGCACGTTCTCGGCTGTCGTGTGTACAGCGGCGATCTCGTCCTGGATTCGGGTGCGGGCGACCTCTATGTTCGAAATTGCGGTATCTAAACTGCGCCAATTTTCCTCTGTCGTTTCACGGCGGATTTTAAGACCGGAAATCTCCTCCTCCAGTTCAGCGATACTACTCTCAACTTCCGACCCCGCTTTTTGCAGCGTCTCGAGTTTCGATTCGTGTGCGCTTTGCTGGCCGTTAAGTTCCAAGAGTCGGTCTGTAAATTTCTTTAGCTCTACTTCCTTGGCCTGTAGAAGGTCTCTCGTCTTTTCAATCGACGCGGTTGCCTCTTGAATTTCCTTGCCTTGCTGCGCGCGTTTAGTTTCGGCAGCAGCAATATCGTTTCGAGAGCGTTCAACCAGTTCGTTCAATTCCTCGGCCCGCTGCCGATTGAATTGGATTCGATTTCGGTGCGCGTTAATTTCGCTTTCAAGACGCTGAAATTCACTGCGGCTGCTGGCAATCTGCGAATCGATTTCTTCCAAGGCGCCGCGCTGCTCGGCCAAATCGTTTTCCCCTGTGTCGATTTTGGCGCGAGTGGAATCTTCTGATTCGCCAAGACGCGCAATCTCAGCCTGACAATGGGAGAGGTCAGCTTCGAGCGTCTCGAGTTGCTTGCGCGAATAATGCGTATCAAGGACGCGAAGGTCGTCGTGCATAGCCTGATAACGCCGCGCTTTGCCCGCTTGCCGCTGTAACGAACCGATTTGGCGTTTTACTTCCTTAATGATGTCTCCGATGCGCAGTAAATTTGCCTCTGTCGCGTCCAGCTTGCGCAGTGCCTCGCGTTTTTGCGTCTTGTATTTTGTGACTCCTGCTGCTTCCTCAAAAACTGTGCGTCGATCTTCGGGGCGCGAACTAAGGATCATATCGATCTTGCCCTGTTCCATCATTGAGTACGCAGCTCGCCCGATACCCGTGTCGGCGAAGAGATTCTGGATGTCTCGCAATCGACAGGACGTTTTGTTCAGCAAGTATTCGGAGTTGCCATCGCGATAGACGCGGCGCGTTACGCGCACGTCATGCCAGTCGATTCCAAGCTCGTCAGCGCAATCGGTGAAAGTCAGTGATACCTCTGCGAATCCTACCGGCTTGCGCGCCTCGCTGCCGTCGAAGATCACGTCAGCCATCTCGTCGCCGCGCAAAGATTTTGCAGATTGCTCGCCGAGTACCCAGCGCACCGCATCCAGGACATTCGATTTTCCGCAACCGTTCGGCCCGACGATAGCGGTGATGCCTTCGTGAAAATTCAAGAGCGTTTTGTCGGCAAACGACTTAAAGCCGAGAAGCTCGAGCGATTGTAAATGCATGGTAGGCCAAACCTCGGGCCTCAGGACGTCAATACAGCAGACGCAGAAGGGTTACAAGCGAAAAACACACAATTTGGAGGGTTTTTGATGAGGTCCGACCACAGGATCTTGGGGTGTGGCGGTTCCGTTGTTCGATCGCGCAACATTGAGCCTGAGATCAGGGACACGGTGAAAGATGAAGGTTTGGGACAATCAGCGGTCTGAGACGTTATCACCCTTCCCTCATCCTTCGCCAACGAGAGGTGTCCTGTTCCACGTACCGCGCTTAAAATACCCACCATTTCGAAAACGACCCTCGGCCGCGAAGCTAGCGCGCACTCTTGCGTTAGACAACTGAATCACGCACGATGCACCAATGGCTGATGAATCGACGCTGTCGATCCAACGAGCGGAGCGTGTCGATCATCAGCTGGTCCGCGGAATTGGAATTCCAGCTCTCACTGCCAACATTGTCAGCTCGACAATTGGTGCAGGAATTTTCGTGATTCCGGCAACGGTTGCCAGAGAACTGGGATCCGCTGCGCCATTGGCATTTGTTTGTTGTGCGGTTGCGATGGTCTTATTCGTAACTTGTTTCGCAATTGCGGGCAGCCGGGTATCCCTGACCGGTGGCCTTTATGCATATGTCGAAGTCGCATTTGGTCGTTACGTCGGGTTTCTCGCCGGCGTGCTTTATTTTCTCACGGCACTCGGCGCAGTTGCCGGCGTCGTGAATGTGCTGGCGACTTCAGTTGCGCTCGTCGTTCCATTCCTCGGCAGTCCCGTGATGCGCATTGTCGTCATGCTCGGTGTTTATGGTTCGCTTGTACTCATCAACATCCGCGGGGTCCGCGAAGGCGCCGGTGCGGTGACCGTAATCACGGTGGCCAAGCTTCTACCGCTGCTGCTGTTCGTTTGCGTGGGAATATTTTTTTTCCACCCGACGAACCTTGCCTGGAGCGGTTGGCCCGGTAGTAAGTCGTTAGGCGATGCTGTTATTCTTTTGATTTTTGCCTTCGTCGGAATTGAGGTCGCATTGATTCCGAGTGGTGAAGTGAAGAATCCGGCGCGCACAGTTCCGCGCTCCGCCTATCTCGCGCTTGTGATTACGACAGTCATTTACATTTTGATTCAAATCGTAGGGCAGGGGACACTCGGCGCCGATCTTGCGAACCATCCTGATGCGCCACTGGCCGAATCCGCCGCGACTTTTCTGGGTAATTTAGGCCGTACAATCCTTCTGGCTGGAGCCACCATCTCAGCATTTGGATTTGTGACGAGCGACATTCTGAGTTCACCGCGAATGATCTTTGCTTTCGGCCGGGATGGCGCGTTGCCGCAGTTTTTCGCGCACGTTCATCCCCGCTATCGATCGCCGGACGTCGCGATCATCACTTATGCGGCGCTGGCGTTTTTGCTGTCAATCAGCGGGACCTTTGAAAAGTTGGCGGTGCTTTCGAACGTCGCAGTGTTGTTGATGTATCTGCTCTGCTGTGGCAGTTGCTGGATGCTCGTGCAACGTGACGTGCGGGCGGATGGTGCACAGCCCTTCAACTTTCCTGGAATGAAAATTGTGCCTGCGCTGGCGATTGTCGCCATTCTTTGGATCCTCACACACGCGACGCTGTGGCAATTTGAAGTGAACGCAATCGTCCTGGTGCTGGCTTCGATTGTGTATCTGCTACGCGGGCAACTCCGCCGGAAATCATAGGCAAACGGCGAAAACCGATTAGTTTGTGGCCATGCGCGACAATTACCTTGAGGAGTATTATTCGTTCCTTCGGTTTCCAAGTGTTTCGACCGACGACCAGTACAAAGACAAATTGCAGGACTGCGCGCGGTGGCTGGTGAACAAGCTCACGAATATCGGGCTGGAGACACAACTAGTTTCCACGCACGGGCATCCCATCGTCTGGGCGCGGAATAAACATAGGCCGGGGCGCCGCACGGTCTTGATCTATGGACATTACGATGTGCAGCCGCCTGATCCTTTAGAACTGTGGGATTCACCGCCGTTCGAGCCCGTTCTGAAAAATGGTTACGTCTTTGCACGCGGCGCAACAGACAACAAAGGTCAGATCCTTTCACACATTCTCGGCATTCAGGAAACGATTGAGCAAAATGGCGAGCTGCCGGTGAACTTGCATCTGGTAATTGAAGGCGAAGAGGAAATCGGCAGCGCACACTTGGGCGGTTTTTTGCAGGAAAATCGCGATACACTGAAAAGCGAAGTAGCCGTGGTCTCCGATACCGGAATGATTGAGCGTGGTGTGCCCACACTTAGCTACGGTCTCCGTGGAGTAACCGCCCTCGAGATCAAGGTGACTGGGCCAAAGATGGATTTGCATTCCGGGGTTTTTGGAGGCGCTGTCCAAAATCCAATCACAGCGCTCGCCCAATTGCTCGCAACCCTTCACGATCGGGAAGGACGCGTGGCAATCGCAGGGTTCTATGATCGAGTTAAGCCGCTGGAGAAATGGGAGCGGGAAGCGTGGCGAAAACTTCCAGTCGATGGTGACAAGCTGATCCTGAAGGAAACAGGTGTGCCGGAACTCTTCGGCGAAGCTGGTTACAATTCGCTCGAGCGCATCTGGGCTAGACCAACAGCCGAAATCAATGGAATCGGCGGAGGATATCAGGGGCAAGGCACAAAGACAGTCATCGCAAGTCATACGATGGCGAAACTGACGTTTCGCCTGGTTCCGGACCAGGAAGGTGATGAAATTCTAAAGCTCGCAAGAGCGCATCTACAAAAAAATCTACCTAAAGGGGTTACGATGGAAATTACTGACGGCCATAGTGGTCCGTGGTATCTGACCGATCCGCATTCAGCAATCGGCGAAGCGGCGCAGCGCGCATTGCGCGAAGCGTTCAACCGCGATCCCGCGCTGATACGTGAAGGCGGCAGCATTCCCATTGTCTCGCAATTTCGAGCCATTCTCGGCATCGAAACGCTGCTGATGGGACTCGCGCTGCCTGATTGCCGCGCGCACTCGCCCAACGAAAATTTTCCTCTGGAGAATTTCGAGGGCGGGATTCGCCTCAACCAAGCAATTCTCCAGGAACTGGCTGGCTGATTCGTCCTCTTACTTTGGGAACCGCCGTGTCTCTCAAATTTGTCGGACTGCTTTCACTCTCGGCACTGTTTTTCGGGGTAACTGATGCCACGAATGCGGCTGAAGAATCGTTAGGCACAAAGATTAAGAAGATTTTTGCGACACCAACGCCGCCTCCACGCAAACATCGGAAACGCTCAACGAAGAAACCGACACCCAGCCCATCGCCAACAGCTTCGCCAAAACATAAGAAGGTTTCACCGAGTCCGTCTCCGACTGCCACAGCAAAAACAAAGCGCAAAAAAGCGTCGCCCACACCAGCAGCGACTCCCGAAGAAAGCGCGGTCCCAAGTCCAAGTGAAACTCCAAGTCCTTCACGCTCACCACATCGTGGTGCAGAAAAGAAAAGCGCGCCGAACGCAACTCTTACGGCCAATGAGATTTCAGGCTACGACAATTATTCGCCGAACGTGCGCCAAATCATCGATGCAGGCTTAGAGCTGACGAAACAAGATTTGGGTTACAACTACGGCTCCGCAGATCCTGCGAATGGTGGCATGGATTGCTCCGGTTTCATTTATTATGTTCTCAACCAAAATGGGTTCAAAGACGTGCCGCGTGATTCCAGCCAGCAATATGTTTGGGTGCGCAAAGCTGGAAATTTCAATGCGGTCTTGAGCCGCAAGGAGGATACGTTCGAGCTAGACGATCTCAAACCAGGGGATCTTCTCTTTTGGAGCGGAACTTACACGATAGATCGCGACCCACCCATTACGCATACGATGATTTACCTGGGCCGCGAAAAGCGAACCAAAAAGCGCGTGATGGTCGGGTCGAGCGACGGTCGTACATACGATGGAAAGCAACGCTTTGGCGTCAGCGTTTTCGATTTCAAAATGCCTCCGCCATCCAACAGCGGCGACGCAAAAATCAGTCCGGTGTTTGTCGGCTACGGGAGAATTCCCGGCCTAAGCGAAGATTGAGATGCCAAACTACGTTTTTCTCCGTTCTCAAGAATCGTAAGCTAGCGCTGGAGATGTGAAGACGTTGGCGTGGTCGGTGATGGTTGCGGAGCGGTTTGGGCCGATGGGTGGGCTGAATCCTGGCCAGTGCGGCGTTCATAACCGATGAATGCAGCGACAACCAGCGCAAGAATAATGATCAGGACAACTCGCTGTTCGTTTTTCGAGAGTTCAAAAATTCTGAGCAGGCCCTTCATTTTTTGGCATAGCGAATTGGATCCTTGATTCCGGCTTCGCGAAAACCTTTGAGCCGCAAGAGGCAGGAATCGCACTCGCCGCAGGCAAGACCTTCGCTCGTCGGATCGTAACAGCTGTGGGTTAGCGAAAGATCGACACCAAGTTCGACCGCTTTACGGATGATTTCGGCTTTCGAAAATTTGATCAACGGCGTGTGAATCTGAAAGCGTTCACCTTCAAAGCCGGCTTTTGTTCCAAGATTGGCAAGGTTCTCAAAGGCACGGACGAATTCCGGCCGACAGTCGGGATAGCCGCTATAATCGATAGCGTTTACACCAAGAAAAATGTGACTGGCACGAATTACCTCCGCCCAGGCAAGGGCGAAAGCGAGAAAGATGGTGTTGCGCGCCGGGACATACGTAACTGGAATGTCGCGCGCGATCTCTGTTTCCGCCCGCTTCTTAGGCACATCGACATCATCGGTCAACGCTGAGCCGCCGAAGACACGTAAGTCGATCTTGGCAATCCGATGTTCCTTTGCGCCTAACAAGTCGGCAACACACCGCGCGGCTTCTGTTTCGATGTGGTGGCGCTGCCCGTACTCGAACGAGAGGGCGTATGCGGCGTATCCTTCGGAAAGCGCGACGGCCAGCGTGGTTGTCGAATCAATCCCGCCGCTTAAGAGAATGACTGCGCGTTTCATGTTTCACATTAGCAAAGCGGAGTTTTTGTAGGGGCTGACGTTGTCGTCCCCAGTGGAAGCCACCCGCTTCCCCTACAGCCCGTCACGGTCACTGTTACGCGATTTCGCATCCGGATACTCCGCACGAACGGTGAGTGCGATCCCGCCGCGAGCGGAGAATTGCGCGGTCACGATCGCCTCGCGCGGCGCGCATGCTTTGACGAAATCGTCCAAAATCCGGTTCGTTACCGCTTCGTTGAAGGCGCGCTCATTTCGATACGAAGCGAGATAGAATTTGAGCGACTTGCTTTCGACGCAAAGACAGTCCGGCACATAGTCGATCTCGATCCTGGCAAAATCCGGCTGGCCAGTTATTGGACAAACGGACGTGAAATCGTCTGTTTCAAAATGAATCCGATAATTTCGGCGGGCCGCTGGATTCCGGAAGGTTTCGAGCCGCGCCTCTCCGGGCGAGGTGGGAATTTTTGCTTCAGCACGTCCGAGAAGCGTCAACTGCCCTGCACGTTTTGGTTTTGCCACAACGGCAAATTAACTCCCCAACCCAAGCACGTTCAAATCGTGTTTCGCTAGCGACGCGCCGCCGGCGTGACAGTGCGATAACCAAATTCTCAGGCGATCACTCGCTAGTAATTATTTCGCGGCAATACCTTGCGCACCGAAGGGCAATCCTGCATCGGTGTCAATCAACGTCAGGCTGCCATCGTGTTCCACGCGAAAGGAACGGATCTCCTGTCCGCCGGCGGCTTGCACGTAAAGGAAATGGCTACTGTTGTTCAGGGCCATATCGCGCAGCGCGCTATTCGGGCCTCCATCGGCGGCCAGCGGATTAATGAGACTCAACGTTCCGTCGTTGCTTGTAACGTCGTAGCTGGAGATTGTTCCGCTACCGGTATTCGATACAAAAGCCAAATGTCCGTTGTTGGTTATGACCACCCAGCACGAGGCAGTCTGGGAATTTGGGACCGAGCCGCTGATCACACTTAATGAGCCGTCGTCTCCTGCGCTGTAGGAAGACGCTGCCGCCGCGTTTGGCGTGCCGCCGAAGGCCTCTGAGACAACCAAAAAGCCGGGGTTGTTAAAGGCAAAGCCAAATGGTGTCATACCACTGGAAGCATTCTCAATAGGTGTACTGGCTAGTCCATCAGCGTCGATGGTGTACGTGTCGATGCGGTTGCCAGCTTTTTCTGTCACGACGAGAAGTGTGCCGTCAGGGTTAAAGCTGACCTGAGCCGGATCAGCCGCTGTGTCGCCAATCAACGGCTGAGTAGAACCATCCAACGGTGTAAGTGTACCGTCATCGCCCACCATAAAGCCGGTAATGTTGGGATTTCCCCCCTCGTTCAGCACGTATAGCAGATTTTCGTGTACTGCCAGGCTAATTGGCCGAACGCCGCCGGAATCAACAACGTCGATCAGATCGAGTCCGCTTTGCGATACCCTCAAAACGGAAATCTGATTGCTGCCTGCATTGACAGCGAACAAGAACTGGTTGCCTTGGCTCAGAATCAATGCGCCTTGCGATGCCAGGGGATCGCTTGGCGGATCCTGTGGCTGCGCTACTGGATCTCCAGCGCCGCCGGTTGAAAATTCACCTGCAGACGTCAATGTTCCATCAGCTCCTCGGCGGAAAACTGCCACTGCATTTTCGACCTGGTTTGTCAAAACGTACACCGCGCCAGCTCGGAAGTTTCGTTCCTGCGGGTTCGGTCTTGGCCGCGGAGTTGGCGATTGTCGTTGAGCGGTTGCGTCGGTAAGTGGTGCTAGCACTAACAAACCGGCGACTATTGTGATGATTTTTACTTGCTTGCGCATCCTGCCTTCCGTTTTGCCGTCCACAACTGCAGAGGACACCGCGCCAGTCAATAAAGGTAAGAATTTTGTTTTCATCGTGTTTATGAGAGAGAGCAGAGTCAGCGGTTATTCCGTTAGTTCGGCGGATTTTTGCAAACAAGTGCTCGATTAAATTTCTTGAAAGCGACCGGTGACGTTCGGCTTGCCTGGGAACTGAGGGATTCTCCAGCTTAAATTCCCCCGCCGCGGTATTGACCCCTTTGTGTTACAAAGATATCGGTACGAGCTATCAACTACTCAGGTATGCGGGAGGTATTTCCGCGCTGCGGCAGGCTTATCATGCACAGCGATCATACACGCGTAATGCTGATCGACCCAGGTGGCGGTTGTCCACTCCCCTTGGCTGGTGAGTACCGGCGTTTTTCCAGGTTTGAGTCCCGGCAAAGCAGCGCGGTCAACCATCAGCAAGTGCGCCACAGTTTGTCCGTGGCAAAAACAAATAAGGGTAACCGGATAGCCACGGAAATAGAGAACCCGGCAACCCATTGTCTCAACCGCGGCGATTCCTGGCGGGATCTCCGCCAAGGGAGCCTTGCGTTCTACAATCCATTTCTTAATGGGCGCCATTTCGAGGCTTTCCATTTCGAGCGGCGGAGGAAGCTTTACGAAGCTCATCATTTCCTGCTCGTAGTCGCTGAGCGACGCGGAGTGTTGGCTGGAAGCGCGCCAAACGTTCATGAGCTGTGCTAACACGAGCAACGTTGCTGCTGCTGCCGCCGCAGTCGCCAAAGCAGCGACCCAGCGCGATTTTGTATCGGAACGAGGCGTCATGTTCGCGAGAATCCGCGTTTTCAGGCCAAATGGCACAGGCACCGAAGTAACATGGGCTGCGACTGCGCGATCAAACTCTCGCTCTTCGGCAAACCACCGCGCCAGCTCGGCGTCCCGTTCTGTCTCCTGCAAGGCTTCCGCAAAATGGGAGTCGAGCCGGTCCTGATCGCCAGGGCGATACGCTGCCAAGATTCTTTTTGCTTCTTCTTCCGTCATGCCATTTCTCGCTTTGTAACGTTTTGGTATGCGCCGTCCGCGAGCTGCTCGCGTAATCGAGCCTTACCCCGCGAAATCCGCGACATCACCGTACCAACCGGGACGTTTAGCGTTTCAGCGATTTCCTTGTAGGAATGTTCTTGCAAGTAGAAAAGCGATAAGGGCGCGCGGTAGATTTCCTCCAGATCAAGCAGAGCGCGAACAACCGCGTCGCCGTCAATATTATCTGCTGCCACTGGCAGGCATTCCACATCGGACAGTTCGTCTTCGTGGCCGCCCTCCCGAACGCGTTGCCGCTCGGTGCGCAGAAATTCGCGATACAGCGAAGTGAACAGCCAAGCCTTCACCTTTGATTGCTCGCGCAACTGATGACCTTTAGAAGCCCAGAGCAGAAAAGTCTGCTGTGTCAGGTCGGCGGCATCGCACGGATCCCGCCTGAGTGATAAGGCGAAGCGATAAAGCGGCATATAAAAATGCTCGACCAATTGTTCGAAATCCAAAGCTGGCACACTCCAATTTCGAAAATCAGAGCAGTTACACTTGTATCTGATTTATCGTAAAAGAATTCGCGTGTGTGAGGAAGAAATCATGCGGAAGAGACTACCTCCCTTCGAATAGTATGAGCCACAAGGGGGTCGGATTATTCCCGTTTAGGGCTCAAGTAACTTTTCCGAGCGCACACGCAAACGCATGAAATGCCTTGAGGAACTTGAGACGGCGATTCGATTGCGCTAATCGGTATAAGCCGCGCCAAGACGGTCATGGACCGATCTTATGACGAAGGCGAATTATTCGAAACGTAGAGGGAGACGTTGTGAAAATTCCCGGCAAGCAAATCAGCCACGCTTGCATGATTCGATCTGAAACACCGCTAATCCAGGCGTAGAACGTTTGCGAAAATTTTACCGACCTTCACAGGCGCCGCTGATGCTGGCGTTAGAGGAAGAACGCGGACACGGAATTTTCGAAAGTAACAACATCGTTACTCTTCAGAGCTTCCGCGGTCTCGCCGATGGCCGGGTGCTAGTGACGGGCAGTCTGGACCAGGATAGGAATGTACTGGCAGCACAGAAGTGTTTCACCACTGAAATCTGAAGTTGGAGGAGCCGCGGTGCGATTGGAACGAACGTAGATCGTCGGTTCGGTCCGGATATTTTTGGGCCAATGAATTGAGATCGCCTATTTCGACGTAGGCTGCGTCTGAGCGCGAACCTCCTCGTCAGTCATCTTGTTCGTGATTTGTTTCGCTTGAACATCCGATGCCGAACATACACCGTGCAACGTTCGATCGACCGAATGGACATCAACTCTGAAATCTCAGAAATCAAAAGTCGTGCCGGGATAATTGACGTAATCGCCAAGGATACGAAAACCGGCGACGTCGTGCTCGTGATGAATGAGCCTAACGAGTGGAATGGTTCGGACGAACAGCTGCTAAACTTACAAGAACGCTTTAACGCTTATGTTTCGTTTCTGCTCGACGGCGAAATGGCGGAAGCACATCCGGAGCTTGCGGGTAAACCGGCGCGGATCGAGCTGCGGTGCGCGCACATGCCGGACGCGCGAATCCTTGAATTACTCGGCCTGATCCATGATCACCTGGCGTTTCAGGAACTTAGATTGGAAGTCGTGATCAGGGGGAAAACGCGTTGCAACGAGGATTGCGATTGCCCGTCGCAGAGTGGCTGATCGCCGAGCGCTTTCTTACAACTCGATCGCGTAACGCTTCATCTTGTTATAGAGCGTGGGTCGCTGGATGCCGAGCAGTTCTGCCGCTTTTTTCTTGTTGCCATGACATTCAGCAAGGGCCTGAATAATCGCGGTTCGTTCAACGTCGTCCAGGCTCTGGACGCCCGAACGCGGCAGCCCGGCAAGCTCGGTTTGTTGCAATGCCGTTGGCAACTGTATTTCTGCAGGTAGCTCTTTTACTTCAATCATTCCCTGTCGTGCCAGCACCACGGCATATTCGATCGCGTTTTGCAGTTCGCGAACATTGCCGGGCCATGAATAATCGAGCAATTTTTGAAACGCTTCTGGTGAAATGTCTGGTTCTGGTCTGCCGAGCTGCTGAGCAAACTGTTTCACGAACGCGGCGATCAGCGGTGGGATATCCTGTTTCCGCTTTCGAAGTGGCGGCACCTCAATTTGAAACGTGTTTAACCGGTAGTACAAATCGGAGCGCAGCCGGTTTTCCGCGAGCGCCTGGGGAACAGGCCGATTAGTCGAAGCGATGGCCCGGAAATCCGCTTTCATCGTTTGTGTGCTTCCAAGGGGTCGATACTCGCGTTCTTGCAGCACGCGCAAAAAACGCGTCTGCAGCTCCGCCGGCATATCAGATATTTCGTCGAGAAAAAGCGTGCCGCCATCGGCCGCTGCGATCATTCCAGGGAAATCCTGCATCGCGCCGGTGAACGCACCTTTCACATAGCCAAAAAGTTCTCCCTCAATCATCGTTTGGGGAAACGCTGCACAGTTCAGCTTTACCATTGCCTTTCCCGCGCGCCGGCTCCGTGCGTGAATAGCATTGGCGATTACCTCCTTGCCGACGCCGCTTTCACCCACGATCAGAGCATTAGCATCTGATGGCGCCATTGCATTAATCAATTCCTCGATTTCGTGCATCGGTCTGCTCTTGAAAATCAGCGTGGGCCGCGCCTCTGCCATCTCCAGACGCCGTTCGAGTCGCTCTGTCTTCTCTCGAAGTTCTTCGGCTTCTCGCAAGAGGAACTGTTTCTCCAAGGCTTTCTCCACGAGGCTGAGCAGTTCTTCGGGCGCGTACGGTTTGCTGATAAAATGGTAAGCGCCGCGTTTAATCGACTCGATGGCATTGTGCAAGGAGTCGTGCGCCGTCAAAATAATTACCTGCGTTTCGGGAACCTCGCTTTTGATCCGTTCGAGCGTCTCTAATCCGTCCGCGTCGGGTAATTGGAGATCGAGCAAAACGAGTGTCGAAGGTTTGGACCGTAATAACTTGAGCCCCTGAGAGGCCGTAGGTGCTGTATCCACGTGATAACCATGCCGCTTTAGCAACGCCTCAAGCGTCATGAGCACGGGGCGCTCGTCGTCGATGATCAGGACGCGATGGTTGTTGGTTTTCATTGATTGGCCGCGTTCATACGACGCACGACTAACGGGCTCCAGTTTGTTAAAAGCGGGAAATGACGCGACTCAAACATCTTTGGAAAAGCCACTTGAAACGGGGAGAGCGAGGGTTGTAATGAGCGCTGAAGCGTTCGGATCGTAGTGAGCACATATTTCGCCGCCGTGAACCTCTACGATAGCGCGGACGCGATTGAGACCAAGACCGTAATGGCCTTGGGTGACTTTCTGAAGCGGCTCACGCCCCCAGCTCTCGGTGGGCAAGTCAAATCGGCTTTTTGGCTCCTGAAGAGTAAAAAGGAGTCGGTTCTTGTCCATCATGGCAATCGCAACAAGGGTCCCCTTCTCACGATTGTGACGGAAAGCATTGGCAAAGAGTTCTGTAAACGCTTCCTGCAAAAGTTGAGGATCAACATTCAACATCGCGTCGCCGATCTGAATGTTCCAGGTCATTGCCGCGCCTTCTCCGGAAAAATCATGATCGATTTTCTTGCGCAAATCTTCCAGCAAATCGGCCGCCGGGTACGGTATTAGATTAGGTTTGACGCCACTGACTGCCTTGGAAATGGATTGTAAAGCAGAAGTCAATCCAGAGACCATTTCACGCAAGCGCTTAATTTCGCTCTTGAGTTCGTCTTCTCGCTCCAACTCGCTGATATAAGCGGACTGCAGCTCGATCGCGTTCAAATCATTGCGCAAATCGTGACTGAGTTGTCGGACAAAACGAACCGTGTCGCTCCACGGCACGGTCAAGGAATCCTTTGCACCTTCCGAAGATTTGCCGGCCATAAAAACTGCAATTACTTGGAGTCGCCCAGCGAAAACCGATCGTCCGCAGGTTCATCACCGGTCGCGACCTTGATCCGTGGATCATTGCTCGCCAGATGCCGTAACAAGTGAAAAACATCCTCCGGGTCGGTATCCGCTGAGCGCGCAATCTCTTCGGCAGTTTTACCTTTGCCTGAAAGCTGCGCGCGCACTTGCTTCTGGAGCTGCAACAGTTTGTTAGCCGCTTTCTTGCCCGCTTCAACCCCGGGTTGATCGTACGCATTGATATTAATGAGCGAGCCGTAAAAGCCGACCGCTCGTTCATAGAGCGCGATCAGCGCTCCGATGTAAAACGCATCCACTTCGGGAATGCTCATCGTAATGGATTCCCGGCCCTTCTCATACAATGCGCCGCGGGTCCCGCGCAGAAATCCCTCAAGATAATCGCCACTTGTAATCCCATCCTCGACTTCAAACCGCGCGCCGCACCGATCGTTGCGCACTTCGACAAATGTGACAAAAAAATTCAGGACGCCGTCGCGCAGTTGCTGGACGTATGAATGCTGGTCGGCTGAGCCTTTATTGCCGTACACGGCGATGCCCTGATGCACAATTTCCCCCGCGAAATTCTTCTCCTTACCTAACGACTCCATCACGAGTTGCTCGAGATATTTGGTGAACAGCGCCAGACGATCTTTGTATGGGAGAACGACCATATCTTTCTCGCCTTTGCCATTGCCGGCGTGATACCACATCAGCGCGAGAAGCATGGCGGCATTTTGCGCGACGTCGGGTACGCGGGTGCGCTCGTCCATGGCCGCGGCACCGGCGAGGAATGCATCGATGTCAAAGCCTTGCAGCGCCATCGGTAGTAGCCCGACGGCGCTCATCACCGACGTGCGTCCACCAATCCAATCCGGCATCGGGAAGCGCGCGAGCCAACCATTCGCTTCGGCATGTTTGTCCAACTGGCTTCCAACACCCGTCACAGCGACAGCGTGCCTGGCGAACTGAAGTCCATTCGCGGCGAACTTCGCTTCCGCCTCAAGCATTCCATTCCGTGTCTCTTTCGTTCCGCCGGATTTTGAGACGACGATGAAGAGCGTTTCTGGGAGTCCCTCCCCTATTCTTTCAAACACGCGATCGAAACCTTCAGGGTCGGTGTTATCGAAGAAAAAGATGTCCATGGGATCCTCTGGTGAACCGAGCGCAGCTGACACGAATTGCGGCCCCAGCGCCGAACCGCCGATCCCAATGTGCAGCAGGTGCTTAAAGCGCCTTCCGTTTTCCGCGGAGATTTTTCCGGTGTGAACATCTTGCGCGAATACTTTGATGCGCCGGATGGTGTCTTCGATTTCCGACCGAATTTCCGCCGTCGGCGCCAGCACGGGACTCCTCAGCCAATAATGACCCACCATGCGATTCTCCGTGGGATTGGCGATTGCGCCCGCCTCTAACTCCCGCATCGCCGCGAACGCCTGCTCGATTTGCGGCCGCATGTTCTCGAACAGATCGTCCGGAAATCTCATTCGGCTGATGTCGAGAGAAAAACCGAGGTCACGATATTCCAGGAAATATCGTTGAAATCGCTGCCAGAGTGACGACGAAGCCATCAGAATAGCGAAATGAAATTCGATTGCGGCGTCAAGTCGCGACAATAACTTCGTCTACCCATTATGAGTGCCGCCAGCAGGAAACAAATGCCGCATTTATTTGCCGGATTGGTGGCGTTGGGGCTCGCAGCAATCATTTTGTTCGCTACTCAACGGGCACTGATTCACCTCGAACACGCCACCATTGTCTCCACGGCTCCTCAGAGCTTCCGCCTGAAAAACCAGGGACTGGCGTTTCAACGTGCAGCCGCGCATTCGCCGAACGTATTGATGATTTATGGCACTTCAGAATTATTAATGCCCGCGGCACCGGAACGGGGGAACATTTTCTTTCGCACCGCGCCAACAGGTTTCCAACTTTCGCCCGTCGGCAGCGGAGGCGCGGGCCCGCTGATCATGCTGCAAAAAGCCAGCGCGCTCGGCTCAGCGTAGCGCGGCAAAAAGGTGGCCATCTCACTTTCGCCCGGGTGGTTTTGCACGGCAAAGCCAGGTGCTC
>Ga0081540_1000056_pt1 | contig 122552 bp, 117 predicted proteins | sample TabmetS2T1R1_FD_71024 | JGI IMG/M metagenome (GOLD analysis project Ga0081540, IMG submission 71024) | Tabebuia heterophylla rhizosphere microbial communities from the University of Puerto Rico - S2T1R1 | ecosystem: Host-associated > Plants > Roots > Rhizosphere ... | reverse complement strand
GCAGCGGCGCGCCGAGGGTGCCCGGCACGGCGAGAGCCTCGAGCTCGCCGCGCAGCGGTTGCAAGGCGAAGCCGGCCGAGCTCAGAACCGCGAGCACGCGCTCGACGGGTTGGCGGCGCGCCGCCGCAAGCCCCCAGGGCAACGCGGAGCGCTGACCCGAGGCGCAATGGGCAAGGACGGGTGGTTTTAGGCCGCCAAGCGCGGCAAACATCGCCTCCGCGATCGCATCCAAGTCCATGTCGCCCTTGCGCAGCGGCACGTGGGCAAAGCCCAGCCCGGCGCGCGCGGCAAGCTCGGCCTCCTCGGCGCTGCCGGGCGCGGCAGGCAATTCGCCGTCGGGCAGGTTGGAGAGCACGGCGCGGAAGCCGAGGCTCACCGCCAGCGCGAAGTCGGCGGCCGCCAAGGCGCCGGTGACGGCAAACTGCGGGGTGATTTTGACAATTTTGTTCACGCGGGGGACCTTCCGTAGGCGGCGTGGCCAAACGGCACGCCGGCCAGCGCCAAAAAATTCTCGGGTTCAACGCCGCATTGACGCAATATTGAACCTGCTTTAGGCAGCCGTTGCCTTACCTCTAGAAAAATGTTCCAACAAGGTCGATTGCCCCATGTCTCTTCCCAAGGGGTCCCCCCCGATACTTGATGAAATGGACGTCAAGATCCTGCGCATTCTGCAGCAGGATTGCACGCGCGCGGTGGCCGACATCGGCAAGGAGGTGGGCCTCTCCACGACGCCGTGCTGGCGTCGCATCCAAAAGCTCGAGGAAGCCGGCGTGATCAAGCGCCGCGTGGCGGTGCTGGATCCCCCCCGCGTCAACGCCGGCGTCACGGTGTTTGTGTCGATCAAGACCGACCAGCACTCGCTGGCCTGGCTTGAGCGCTTTCACACGGCGGTCAACGACTTTCCGGAGGTGATCGAATTTTATCGCATGAGCGGAGAGGTCGACTACCTTTTGCGCGTCGTCGTTCCCGATATCGCCGCCTACGACACCTTCTACAAGAAGCTGATCTCCCGCATCGAGATCTCCAAGGTCTCCTCGGCCTTTGCCATGGAGCAGATCAAATACACGACGGCGCTGCCGCTCGATTTTGCCCTGCGCCACGGCAACGGCGATGAGGCTTGAGCGGCCGCGCGCGCCCGATGCTGGGCTCGGCCCGGCGCCCCGAGCCCGCAAGGAGCAACACCAAGTCCATGGCGAACTTTCACGAACAGGCGCACGTAGCCTCGCTTGAGGAGATCAAGGCCGTAAGCGGCCTTGAATTTCTGCGCCGCATTGCCGAGGGCGAGGTGTCGCAGCCGCCGATCTGCCACACCTTGGGCTTCCGGCTGGCGGCCGTCGCCAAGGGTTATGCACTCTTTACGATGACGCCCGCCTTCAAGCACTACAATCCGATCGGCACCGTGCATGGCGGGGTAGCCTCGACGCTGCTCGACAGTTGCATGAGCTGCGCGCTGCAGACCAACCTGGAAGCGGGGTTGGGCTATATCACCCTCGAGCTGAAGGTGAACCTGGTCCGTCCCATCACCGCGGCGACCGGCCCGATCCGCGCGGAAGGCCACGCGCTCCATGTCGGACGCCGGTCGGGCACGGCGGAAGGCAAGATCCTCGATGCCAACGGGGTGCTGTTGGCACACGGCACCACCACCTGCCTCATCTACGGCCTCTGAGCCGGCGGGGACACTGCCGAGCCGCCGTCCTTTGCCGCCCAAGTGCCGCCAAGTGCTGCCCAAGTGCTGCCAAAGTGCTGCCCAAGTCGGCGTCTGGCGTCAGATGGCGTCGTGCCGCACGAGCTTGTCGAGGCTCCAGGGACCGGCGCCGGCGGCGGCCAGATACAGACAGACAAAGCAGTAGAGCACCGCCAGCTCGCCCTGATTGAGGATTGGATAAAATCCGCGCGGGGCGTGGGCGTAGAAGTAGGCGACCGCCATGGTGCCCGACAGGATGAAGGCGGACGGGCGCGTAAAGAGGCCGATGGTGAGGAGAACCCCACCCACCAGCTCGATCAGCCCGGCAGCGCCGCCGGGCGTCAGCGGCGAGGCATTGTTCATCGGGCCCGCGGGAACGTTCAGGTACTTGCCGGTGCCATGCTGGAGCAGCAAAAGCCCCGTCATGATGCGCAGCAGGCTCAGCAGTTGCGCTTGAAACGGGCGAAGAAACGCCATTGGCTCGTCTCCAGGTTTTGCCGGCGAGATCAGGATCGCTGCCCCGACAAACGATCCGCTCAGGTTCTGGTTCGGCCGGCGTCATGGGAGCGCAACAAAATGCCGCGCGGCAATGCCCGCGCGTTGCGCACGCTAGCTCGCACGCGACGTCGGGCGGCCGGCGCCGGGCAGCCTCAAAGCTCGGCGCGCCGCCTCACCCGCACAGGCACGGGGCTAGTGCACGGGGCTAGTGATTGTCGCGCGGGATGCCCTTGGTCTTGGCAATTTTTTGGTACTTGACCGCCGGCTTCAGCACCATGCCGTGTGCAAAGTCATCGACGAGCTCGCGTTGGATCTCCTGCCAGGGCGTCTGATGCGCGGGATATTGATAGCCGCCGTGGCCCTGCAGCTCGGCCCGGCGGCGATCGTATTCCTCCTTTGAGATCAGGATGTCGGCGCTGCGTTTGTTGAGATCGATGCGCACCCGGTCGCCGGTCTTGAGAATCGCCAGCCCGCCGCCGGTTGCCGCCTCCGGCGAGGCGTTGAGAATCGAGGGCGACCCCGAGGTCCCCGACTGCCGTCCGTCACCGACACAGGCGAGGTCGTGGACCCCCTTTTTGATCAGGTAATTCGGCGGCCGCATGTTGACGACCTCGGCGCCGCCAGGATAACCGACCGGCCCCGTGCCGCGCATGAACAGGATGCACATCTCATCGATCTTGAGCGCAGCATCGTCGATGCGCTTGTGGTAGTCCTCCGGGCCGTCGAACACGATCGCGCGTCCCTCGAAGGCGTTCGGGTCCTTGGGGTTCGACAGATAGCGCTTGCGGAATTCCTCCGAGACCACGCTCGTTTTCATGATCGCGCTGTCGAACAGATTGCCCTTGAGATTGAGGAAGCCGGCCTTCTCCTTCAGCGGCTTTTTGTAGGGGCGGATCACGTCGTGATCGATCACGGCACGACCCTTGCAGTTTTCGCCCACCGTCTTGCCGTTCACTGTCAGCGCGCCCTCGTGGATCTTCTTGGCCTTCATCAGCTCGTTGATGACGGCCGGAACGCCGCCGGCGCGATGGTATTCCTCGCCCAGGTAGCGGCCGGCCGGTTGCATGTCGACGAGCAGCGGCAGGGGATAGCCCACGCGTTCCCAGTCGCCATTGTCGAGCTTGACGCCGACGTGACGGGCAATGGCGTTGAAGTGGATTGGTGCATTGGTCGAGCCGCCGATCGCCGAGTTGACGGCGATGACGTTTTCGAATGCCTCCCGCGTCATGATCTTGGAAGGTCGCAGATCCTCCCAGACCATGTCGACGATACGCTTGCCCGTCTCGTAGGCGAGTTGGGCGCGCTCCTTATGCGGTGCGGGCGGCGCCGCGCAGCCCGGCAGCGACATGCCCAAGGCCTCCGCCAGCGAGTTCATGGTCGAGGCGGTGCCCATGGTATTGCAATGCCCGGGCGATGGCGCCGACGAGGCGACCAGCTCGACGAATTCTTCATAGCTGATCTCGCCCGTGGCAAACAGCTGGCGTGCCTTCCAGACGATGGTGCCCGAGCCCGTACGCTCGCCGCGGAACCAACCGTTGAGCATCGGCCCACCCGACAAGACGATGGCGGGAATGTCGACCGTGGCCGCGGCCATCAGCTGCGAGGGGGTGGTCTTGTCGCAACCGGTGGTAAGCACCACGCCGTCGATCGGATAGCCGAACAAGATTTCGACCAACCCCAAATAGGCGAGGTTGCGGTCGAGCGATGCGGTCGGCCGCTTGCCGGTTTCCTGGATCGGGTGCACGGGAAATTCAAAGGCGACCCCGCCGGCCTCCCGGATGCCCTCGCGCACCCGATGCGCCAAAATTAGATGGTGCCGATTGCAGGGCGAAAGATCCGAGCCCGACTGGGCGATGCCGATGATGGGTTTGCCGGAGGCAAGCTCGTCGCGGGTAAGACCGTAGTTCATATAGCGCTCCAGATAAAGCGCCGTCATGTCCGGGTTGTCGGGATTATCGAACCATTGGCGCGAGCGCAGCTTCTTCTTCTGGGCGACGGTGGGCTTGGTCATGAGCGTTTCCCGGAGGCTTTGCCGGGGTCTCCGGCTTTGGACGAGAGCCGCAGTGTAACCGGTTCACCGGCGCTGTGAAGCTGCCGCTGCCTAGTTGCTGCTCGGCGCGCCGGGCGCGCGCGCGGGCGCTTGCGCGCGACGCGCCAGCCAGTCCACGGCCGCATCGAGCACGGGGTCGGCGCCGTTGGCGTAGGGCAGAGGCCGCGCCACCTCGAGATCGGGAGCGACGCCCGGGCCTTCGAGGATTTCGCCGTCGACGTCGAGACCCGTGACGGCGAGATAGAGCAGGTCCCCACCCGGCATCAGGTAGGCGGCCGCCGCGCTGACGGCGCCGGCGGTGCGCGTGCCGATCAGTGGGCCTTGCCGTTCGCGTTTATAGGAATGCACGAACAGCTCCGCCGTACTGCGTGTGTGGTGGTCGATCAATAGCGCCGTGCGCCCCCGCAGCGCGTTGCGCACGCGTTCCTTGCCGTCCTTGTTGCGCGATCGCATCAGGGGGCCACGCGGGTCGATGACGTCCAGATAGCGCCCGGCGTTCTGGCCGGTGCCGCCAATCTTGCCGCGCATGTCGATGATGACGCCGTCGAGCGCCGGCGGCTTGGCGGCCTCGCGCTTGTGTTCGCGATCCTCTTCCTTTTCGCCCTTGAGGCTGTCGAGCGCTTCCTTGAGCGCATCCGTCGATCGCTCGCCGACCGACGCCCACACGTGCACGTAGCCGATGCGGCGGCCCTCGCGTTCGAGCACGCGCGCGCTGGCGGCGGTGGCATCGCGAAAAGCCTCGAGCGGCGCAATGGGGATGACCTCGACCTCGAGCTCTTCTGGCGCGGCCTCGGCCGAGCGTCGTAGCCTGATGCGTACCTTGTCGCCGACCTTGCCGTGGAAGGAGCGGATCGGATGGTAGGGGGCATTGTCGACGCTCAGGATTTCGTCACCGACCTTCAGGCCTGCGCGCTCGGCGGGCGAGCCTTCGAGCACGGCGTCGACAAAATCGCGCCCATCGAGGCGTGTCGAGAAAAAGCCGGCGCCGGCATAGCGCACGCCGCCGCCCCAAAACCGCTGCGAAACGAATTCGCGCACGCGGTTTCCTCCCGAGAACACATCGAGCAGGATGTAGTATTCGACGTCGTCGGGGGTCAACAGGCCGGTATGGGAGGTCTTGAGCTCGCCGAGCAGGGCATTGATACGCCGCGCCGCCTCGGCGTGGCTCGGTGCCTCGATCACGCTCTGGCGCACCTCGGCGGCGCGGCGCTCCCAGCCGCTGCTGGCGATCAGATCCTTGTCCCAGAAGGATTTTGAGATGCGCTCGACCACGGCATCGAATAGCGCGCTTAAGGTCTTGCCGGCCTCGGCATCGCTGCTCTCGATCTGGGCGCGCGGCGCTTCCTGCGCCAGGCCCTGCGGGGGCGCAAGCACACAAAGGGCAAGTAGCCCGGCGAGGCCGCGCGCGGTCCAGACTTTGCGGTGCAATAGGGCGCGGCGGCCGCCGTCTGAGCCAGGCGCGCCCGCGATCGAAGCTTGCCGCATGGTTATCCTTCGCCCTTCCAAGGGCACGGGGAAGGTTTGGGGCCGCAGGCACCGGGGCGCCAGTTAAAGCTTGTTAAGCTTGTGAAGCTTGGCTTGCTTGCACCGTCGGGTCGGCGCCGGCGCGACCGGGGCAGCCATGCCCCCACAATCAGCCCGCAATCAGGCCGCCGTCCACCAGCACCTCCGAGCCGGTGGTGAAGGAGGAGGCCGCCGACAGCAACCACACCACGGTGTTTGCCACCTCGTGCGGCTGGCCCAGCCGGCCCATGGGAATTTGCGCGTTGAGCTTGGCCATCGCCTTGGCCGGATCGGGCCGGCCCTTGACCATGCGGTCGACCATGTCGCCTTCGATGAAGGCGGGGTGCACCGAGTTGCAGCGCACGGGGGGCCGTTTGCGAGCCCCCGAGAGGGCGACAGACTTGGTCAACAGCCGCACCGCGCCCTTGGAGGCATTGTAGGCGGCCAGGTTGGCGCCACCGACGATGCCGGAGGCCGAGGAGATATTGACGATCGACGGCGCCTTGGATTTGGCAAGCAGCCCCATGGCATACTTGCAGCCGAGGAAGACGCCATCGGCATTGACCGCCATCACCCTTCGCCATTCGGCAAAGCTCGTCTGCTCCACATCGCCCGGTGTGCCAACACCGGCATTGTTGACGAGACCATCGAGGCGGCCATGCCTGCGCCCGATCTCGGCCGCCACCGACAGCCAGTTTTCCTCGCTCGTCACATCGAGGGCAATGTCGGGCTTGCCGCGCTGGGCCAAATCGCTGCGAATGGCGCTACCGCCGGCCGCCTCGATCGCCCTGCAGATGGCGCTGCCGAGCGTGCCCAGCGCGCCGGTTACCAGCACGACATGCCCCTTAAGGCCAAGATCACTCATGGTCGACCCCTTCGCGGTTCACGCTTCCTGCGCCGCGCGCGGCGCTCGCCGAGCGCGCGGCCGATTGAGAAAGTTGCATAGTACATGGTCAGGTTCAGGATCAGGCTAAACAGGAGTTCAAGCCGCGCGCCATGCCCTCCAAGCAGCGTCTCAAGGTAGAAGAATTGCGCTGCCGCAACGGCGCAGGCGATCACCGCCGGCACCCACCAGTCGAGCCGCTTGTAGCCGAGAACACCGGTCAGAACGACACCTGCCCAAAACACGACTGCACCCTCCGCCGGGACCCTTGACGGTGCCCCGGGCCCCATGTTTGCGCGCAAACCGTAGCGGCGTCGACGGGGACTGGCCAAGGTAGGGGCGAAGCTGGGGGCCAAGCTTGGGGGCCTGGCGCGGGCGTTACCGCCCAGGCTTTTTGCTTTGGGGGCGGCCCTGCGCCTGGCACCTTCGCCGCCGAGCCGCTAGTGTGGCGCGCGCTCGGGCCGGCCGTCGCTCCTTGAGGGCGCGTCGCGCCGGCGCCTCGGGACAGCGGGAAACCGGGAAATCGGGAGACCGGGAAAATAAGTCGCCTTTTGGTTTCGAAAGCAAAAAACAGCAATGCCTAGCCTTGCCGATCACATGGCCGTTGCCGCCACCCTGCCGCGCGACGGCACCGCCGGGGCGCTTGCCGGCCGCGTCTGGCTGCCCGGGGTCGAGGGTCCTGCCGTCGTCGCCGTGCGCGCGGATGGCCTCTACGACATTTCGCGACTGGCGCCGACCATGCGCGATTTATGCGAGGCCGCCGAACCCGCGCGCCTCCTCCGCGAGAGCAAAGGGGAGCGCATCGGCGGGCTAAAGGAGATCCTGGCCAACACGCCCCAAGCAACGCGCGATCCGCGCCAGCCCTGGCTGTTGGCCCCGATCGATCTTGCCGCCCTCAAGGCGGCCGGGGTGACATTTCCGCGCTCGATGCTGGAGCGCGTCATCGAGGAGCAGGCCCGCGGCGCCCCGGAAAAGGCGCAGGCTATACGCACGAGCGTGGCGGCGCACTTCGGCGGCAACCTCGCCAATCTCGTGCCCGGCAGCAAGGAGGCGGCCGAACTCAAGCGCGTGCTGATCGCCGAGGGCGCCTGGTCGCAATATCTCGAGGTCGGCATCGGGCCGGACGCGGAAATCTTCACCAAGGCGCAGCCGATGTCGGCGGTCGGCCACGGCATGGATGCGGGCCTGCATCCGATGTCGACCTGGAACAATCCAGAGCCGGAAGTCGTGCTGCTGATCAGCTCTGCGGGCGCCATCGTCGGCGCCACGCTCGGCAACGATGTCAATCTGCGCGACGTCGAGGGGCGCTCGGCGCTGCTGCTGTCCAAGGCCAAGGACAACAATGCCTCCACCGCGCTGGGCCCGTTCGTGCGCTTCCTCGACGGCACGTTTTCGCTCGAGGACGTCCGCCGCATCGAGCTCACTCTCAAGGTGGAGGGTGAGGATGGCTTCGTGCTGAACGGGCGCTCCTCGATGCGCGAGATCGCCCGCGACCCGGCGGACCTCGTCAAGCAAATGCTGGGGCGGCATCACCAATATCCTGACGGGGCGGCGTTGTTCCTTGGCACCATGTTTGCCCCGATCGAGGATCGTGAGGTTTTAGGCCAGGGCTTCACGCACAAGCTGGGCGACGTCACCACCATCGCGGCGCCGGAGCTGGGCATGCTTGCCAACCGCATGACGCTGTCGACGGAGGCGCCGCCTTGGACCTTCGGCACCGCTGCGCTGATGCGCAACCTGGCGCAACGTGGTCTCTTGTAGGGCTCGTTTAGGCGAGGACTGCCGACAGCGATGCAAGCCCTAACCGGCACCCTCGTGATCTCCCTCGATCAGGCCGTTGCCGCGCCGATGACGGCGCGGCGGCTTGCTGACGCCGGCGCACGCGTGATCAAGCTCGAGCGTCCCGAGGGCGACTTCGCGCGCGAGTACGACAAGGTCGTCGCCGGGGAATGCACGCATTTCGTCTGGTTGAACCGCGGCAAGGAATCGGTGGTCGTCGACCTGCGCCAAAGCGAGGACAGGCGCCTGTTCGAGGCACTCTTGGCGCGGGCCGACGTGTTCCTGCAAAACCTCAAGCCCGGCGCCCTTGCCAAGTTCGGGTACGGCATCGACACGCTCCGCCAGCGCCACCCGCGGCTCATCTGTTGCTCCATCACCGGTTACGGCGATGCGGGGCCGTTTCGCGAGCGCAAGGCCTATGACCTGTTGGTGCAAGCCGAATGCGGGCTGGCTTCCCTGACCGGCGGGCCGGAGGCGCCGGCCCGCGTCGGCGTCTCCCTGGTCGACATCGGCACGGGGCTGCACGCCTACGCGGCCATTCTCGAAGCCCTGATTCGGCGGCAGGCCAGCGGCCAAGGCGCCGACATCCGCGTCTCCATGTTCGACGCCATGATGGAATGGATGACGGTTCCCTTGCTGTTTGCCGAATACGGGCAGCCGCCACGCCGCTCGGGCCTCAGCCACCCCTCGCTCGCACCCTATGGGGTTTTTAGCACGGCCGAGGGGGTCCCCATTTTGATCTCGATCCAGAACGATCGCGAGTGGGTGGCGCTGTGTGACAAGGTGCTGGAGCGGCCCGAGCTCGGCGCCGATCCACGCTTTGCCACCAGTCCCGCCCGCCTCGCCCACCGCGCCGAGACGGACGGCGTGGTGGCGGAGCGCTTCGCGCGCCTCGATGTGGGCAGCCTGAGCCAAAAGCTGGAGGCGGCCGAAATCGCCTTCGCCCGCGTCAACGACGTCCTCGACGTGCTCAAACATCCGCATCTGCGCCGCGTCAGCGTCACGACCCCCTCGGGTTCGGTTCTGCTGCCGGCACCCGCGGCCCAGATCGACGGCGCGGTCGGCGTGGTTAAGACCGTGCCCGCTCTCGGCGCCCACACCGAGGCCATCCGGCGTGAATTCCTCGGCGGCCCGGGCGCTTAAGGGCGGCGGCGGAGCGCGGGCCCGCCGCCGGCTTCCACAGTTCCAACATATCGCACACCGATACTTGATCGGTAGCTGGGCGATCAGTGTACGAAACCGGACCAGGGCGTTAGGCGTTTCCAAAACCCTATGGACTATGGTGCGAAGTATGCGGCAGTCGCTGCGTGGTGCCGGGTGCGCACGGCATCGACGCTGCTGGCGCTGTCGATGGCGGTCGCCGGCGTGTCGACCAAGCTGTCTGTGCTGGCGGTGCTGGGCATCGGCGCCATCTCCATTCTGCCGCCGCGGGCCGCCTCCACCCTGCCGTGGGCGAAGCTGGCGGGCAGCTCACCGTCGATCGAGATCGTGCGCCCCAAGCAGGTGATCATCGACGAGGCGGAGCCGGCCGGCGCGGTGGAATTGATCGCCAGCCGCCGCCAGCGCCGCCGCCTCGGCGAACCCGAACGGCCTCAGCCCGTGCGCAAGGATTCCGCCATCGCGGTGGAGCCTGAGCCGGAGCTGCCCCCGCAAGCGCCGGCCGAAGCCGCACCGGGCGAAGCGCCCAAGCCCGACGTGTGGTCGGATGCGGACGTGATCGGCGCCCTGCGCGAGTGCGTCAAACTGCTGGCGCCGCTTGCCGCCGAGGTCGATCTGGCCCCGCCGGTCAAGCAGGATCAGTGCGGCGCGGCCGCGCCCGTCATGCTGCGTCGTGTGGCGAGCGGCAGCAATAGTGTCGAGATCAAGCCGCCGGCCATGCTCAACTGCGCCATGGTCGTGCACTTGCACGAATGGATCACGACGGTGCTGCAACCGGCCGCCGAACAGGCGTTCGGCAGCCCCATCGTCCGCTTGGCCAACGCCTCGGGCTATGCCTGCCGGCAGCGCAACGGTAGCCAAAGCCATAGCGAGCGCTTGAGCGAGCACGCGCTCGCCAACGCCATCGACATAGCCGGCTTCATCACGGCGGACGGACGCTCGATCGAGGTGGCGCGCCATTGGGGGCCGACGCTGCGCGATCAGAAAGCCGCCCGCGCCGCCGCCCGGGCCAAGGAGGCCAAGGAGGCGAAAGAGCCCGCTGCCAAGGCGGAACCAACCAAGGCGCCGGTCCGCACCCCCAGCGCCATCTCGCGCCAGGGCGGCGACGAGCGCAAGCTTGCCCAGGGTACGAACAATGTTTCGCGCGGCCAGCCATTGCAGCGTTTGGGGCGCAGCGCGGAGACAGCGGTCGATGCCAAGGGCCCCGCCCAGGTGGCGGAGGCGCGCGAGGAGGCACACGTGAGCGCCGAGGGAACCTTCCTGCGCCGGCTGCACAAGGGCGCTTGTGGCATATTCGGTACCGTGTTGGGGCCGGAGGCAAACGAGGCCCACCGCGACCACTTCCATCTCGACCTGGCGCCACGCCGGCGCAGCGCCTTTTGCGAGTAGGCAAGGCCCGATCTTGCTTGAGCGCGTAGACCGCATTGGCATCCCCGCCTAGACTGGCCGCGCAACAAAAGCGGCGCCGACGCCGCAAGCCGAGGGCAGGCAGCTATGGAGCAGATCCCCGTCGAGACCGCAGAGCGCAAAGACTTTTACGAACGCATCGACAAGCAGAACATGACGGCCCTGTGGACCGTGATGGGCGCGCTGATCACGCCGGAGCCCAAGAGCGCCTGTGTGCCTGCCGCCTGGCGCTTTGCGGCCATCCGCGCGGCCATGCTCGAGGCCGGCAAGCTCATCACGGCCAAGGAGGCGGAACGGCGCGTCCTGGTGTTGGAGAACCCCGGCCTGCGCGGGCAATCCAAGATCACGACCTCACTTTATGCCGGTGTCCAGCTTGTCATGCCCCACGAGGTGGCCCCCGCACACCGCCATTCGCAATCTGCCTTGCGCTTCGTGCTCGACGGCCGCGGTGCTTACACCACGGTCAACGGCGAGCGCACGCTGATGCAACCCGGTGACTTTATCATCACGCCCTACATGGCCTGGCACGACCACGGCAACGACACCGACGAGCCGATGTTCTGGCTGGACGGGCTTGACATTCCGCTCATTCAATTCCTGGACGCCTCGTTCGTGGAGCGGCCGGACCAGGAGGTGCAGCCGGTGGGCAGGCCAGAAGGCGATTCGCTGGCGCGCTACGGGGCCAACCTGCTGCCCGTCGACCACAGGCTGAGCTCGGCGACCTCGCCGATTTTCAACTACCCCTACGCGCGCACGCGCGAAGCGCTCGATCGGCTGGGACGGGCTGGCGAGTATGACGCCTGTCATGGCATTAAAATGCGCTACTGCAATCCCGTGACCGGCGATCATGCCATGCCGACCATGGGAACCTTCATGCAGTTGCTGCCGCGCGGCTTCCGCACCAGCCGCTATCGTTCCACCGATGCGTCCGTGTTCGTGGCCATGGAGGGATCGGGCCGCAGCCACGTCGGCGAGACCACACTGGAGTGGGGGCCGAAGGACATTTTCGTGGTGCCGAGCTGGCGGCCGGTCGTGCACGAGGCGGACAGTGATTGCGTGCTTTTCAGCTTTTCGGATCGTCCCGTGCAAGAGCGCATCGGCGTGTGGCGCGAGGATCGCGGCAACGCCTGAGGTCTGCCGCGTTCTCGGTCGCGAGCCGGGGGACGAAAGGGGCACGCGAAGCAATGGCATCCGCAAGCGAGGTCATGATCATCGGCGCCGGCATCGGCGGCCTCACCCTGGCGCTGGCGCTGGCGCAGCGCGGCATTCCCGTCCAGGTTTACGAAGCGGCAGAAGAGCTAAAGCCGATCGGCGTCGGGCTCAACCTGCTGCCCCACGCGGTGGCCGAGCTCGCCGCCCTCGACCTGCTCGATGCCCTGACCGAGCGGGCCGTGATCACCGAGGAGGCCCTGTTTTTCAATCGTTTCGGCCAGCTCATTTACCGCGAGCCGGCGGGTCGGCATGCCGGCCAGCAATGGCCGCAGCTGTCGCTGCACCGCGGCGATCTGCAGGCCGTGCTGCTCGCGGCGGCCGAGCGGCGGCTCGGCCGCGAGCGCCTGCACTTCGGCTGGCGCTGTACGGGGGCAAGCGAAACCGGCGATCAGATCCGGGCGCGCTTTGAGGATGCCGCCGGCGCGCCCTTGCCGGACCAGACCGCCGGCTTGCTGGTCGCCTGCGACGGCATTCACTCGATCATCCGCCGCCAGCTCTACCCGCACGAACCCGAACCCGTCTATTCCGGCGTCAACATGTGGCGCGGGGTCACGCGCCAGGGCGCCTTCCTGACGGGCGCCAGCATGGTCCGTGCCGGTTGGCTCAGCACCGGCAAGATGGTCATCTATCCCGTGCGTAACCATGCCGACGGCAGCCAGCTCATCAACTGGGTGGCCGAACTCGAGACCCCGCACTATCGGCGTTGGGACTGGAATCGCCCGGGCCGGCTTGAGGATTTCATTGCCGCTTTTGCCGACTGGTCCTTTGCTTGGCTCGACGTGCCGGCGATGATCCGCGGCGCCCAATCGATCCTGGAGTTTCCCATGGTCGACCGAGATCCGCTGCCGCGCTGGAGTTTCGGGCGCCTGACGCTCGTTGGCGATGCCGCCCATCCCATGCTGCCGCGCGGGTCGAACGGCGCCGTGCAGGCCATTCTCGATGCACGCGACCTGGCCGATCGCCTGGCCGCGGGCAGCGATTGGGTCGGCGCGCTGCAAAGCTACGACCAACGGCGGCGGGCGGCGACAACGGCGGTGGTGCTTGCCAACCGCAGCCATCCCCCCGACGCCATCTTAAGAGAGGTCTACCTCCGCACCGGCGATCGTCCGTTCGGCAACATCGATGCGGTCATTAGCGCCGCCGAGCTCATGCAAATTTCCGACCGCTACAAGCGCGTCTCGGGCCTGGCCGGCGGCGGGACGACACCGGCCACAGCTGCGAAACTCTGAGCCGGCGTGGGCAGGAAAGCTGGTCGAGGTCCAGGTGCGGTTAGCTCGCGAGCTGGAGGCCAAGGCAGTGAAGCGGCAGACGGCAACGAGGGGCGGAGCTGAGGCATGAGCCAGCACAACCTGTCACGACGGCAGTTCGGCAAGGCCGCCCTCGGCCTCGGCCTGTTGCCGCGGCCGGCGGCCGCCGAGAAGCTGTCGGACCGCGCGATCACCATCGTCGTGCCGTTCACCGCCGGCACCGGCATCGACATCCTTGCGCGCATCCTAGGTGAGGAGCTGCAACAGCGCTGGGGCCAGGCGGTCACCATCGAAAACCGGCCGGGCGCCAGCGGCAACATCGGCTCGCACTACGCGGCGACGCGCGCACCCGACGGACATACCATCATGATGACGGTGAACACCTTCGTCATGAATGTCAGCTTGTTCAAAGCCGTGCCCTATGATCCGCAGAAGAGCTTCGCCCCCATTGCCGAGGTGGCCACCGGTGCGCTGGCGCTTGCCGTACACCCCTCGGTGGCGGCGCCGTCGGCGCAGGCCCTCGTGGCCCTGGCCAGGGCCAATCCGGGCAAAATCACCTATGCCTCGCCCGGACGCGGCACGCCGCAGCATTTGGCCATGGAGCTCTTGAAGCTGACGGCCCAGATCGATCTCGTGCATGTGCCCTATTCCGGCTCGGCCGGCGCCGTGCGCGACCTGGTCGGTGGACACGTGGGCGCCATGTTCATTCCTTTGCATACCGTGTTGCCGCTTGCCCGCGAGCAGCAGCTGCGCCTGCTGGCGGTCGGCAGCGATGTCCGCTCCACCCTTGCACCGGAGGTGCCGACCTTCGCCGAGGAGGGCCTTGCCGGCATCAATATCGACTTGTGGTACGCCTTGCTGGCGCCGGCGGACACCCCGCCCGAGATCGTCGGCCGCTACAATGGGGTCGTGAACGATATGCTGCGAACGCCCAAGGTGCGCGACGCCTTGACCCAGCAGGGGCTGACCGCGCGCGGCGGCTCGCCGGCCGACCTCGCCCAGCTTATCGCCAACGATCTGGCGCGTTGGGCCAAGGTGGTGAAGGACGCAAAGATCGCTCCGACGGAGTGAGGTGCCAAGCCGGCCCGGCGCCGCCAATTGCTGGTTCTTTCCGTCGTTGCCAGCTTCGGGGAAGCCGCGGCAGGCGCGCCTGTGGCGTTGGCCTGGAGTGGCTTGCAGCCACGCCCGTGAGGCCGCTCGAGCGCCGAGGCTAAGGTGGGCCGCCGGCGACCATGGGCCGGCCCTGGCCGCGTGGCTTTCGCCCGCCTCCGGCATTTGGCGGCCTTGGCGAGCCGGCTGCCGGCAGTGGCGCCCGCGATCGCCGGCTTGCGCCGGTCAATTTGCGCTGCTAGCCAAACCCAGGAGCGTTCCTAGCGGGCTCCTGGAAGAGAAGGCTCGATGATCCCCAACGACTTCCCCACCCTCAATTTCGATCTCGGCGAAACCGCCGAGCAGCTGCGCCACAGCGTGCGCGGTTTCACCTCCGACAGAATTGCGCCGCTGGCGGCCGAGCTCGACAAGACCAACGCCTTCCCGCGTGAGCTGTGGCCGCAGCTCGGCGAGCTCGGGGTGCTCGGCATCACGGTCGAGGAGGAGTACGGGGGGGCGGGCCTCGGCTATCTCGAGCATTGCCTGGCGATGGAGGAGATCAGCCGTGGTTCGGCCGCCATTGGTTTGTCCTACGGCGCCCATTCCAATCTTTGCGTGAACCAGATCCGCCGCAACGGCAACGAGGCACAAAAGCGCGCCTATCTGCCGAAACTGATTTCGGGTGAGCACGTCGGCGCCCTCGCCATGTCGGAGGCCGGCGCGGGCTCAGACGTTGTATCCATGCGGCTGCGCGCCGACAAAAAAGGCGACCGCTACCTCCTCAACGGCAGCAAAATGTGGATCACCAACGGGCCGTGCGCCGATGTGCTGGTCGTCTATGCCAAGACCGCACCCGAGGCCGGCCCGCGCGGCATCACGGCCTTCCTGATCGAGCGTGGCTGCAAGGGGTTCAAGAGCTCACAAAAGCTCGACAAGATGGGCATGCGCGGATCCGACACCGGCGAGTTGGTGTTCGAGGACTGCGAGGTGCCGGCGGAAAACGTGCTGGGCGAGGTCAACCGCGGGGTCAACGTCCTCATGAGTGGTCTTGATTACGAACGCGCCGTGTTGGCGGCGGGCCCGCTCGGCATCATGCAGGCGGCGATGGACGTGGTCCTCCCTTACGTGCATCAGCGAAAGCAGTTCGGCGAGCCGATCGGCAGCTTCCAGCTCGTGCAAGCCAAGCTCGCCGATATGTACACCACCATGAACGCCTGTCGCGCCTACGTCTACGCCGTGGCTAGGGCCTGCGACCGTGGCGAGACCGCCCGCAAGGACGCCGCCGGTGCGATCCTTTATGCCGCCGAGAAGGCGACGCAGATCGCGCTCGACGCCGTGCAGCTGCTGGGCGGCAACGGTTACATCAATGATTTCCCGACCGGGCGCCTGCTGCGCGATGCCAAACTCTACGAAATCGGCGCCGGCACCAGCGAGATCCGCCGCTGGCTGATTGGCCGTGAGCTGTTCGAAGAGACGGCCTAGTCTCGCCCGCGGGGCGGGCAAGGCCGCGGCCGTCGCTCCGGAAGCGTCATCGCCACATTGATCGAGGCAGAAAATCGACCCCAAGGCAGCCACTCACTCACACACACTCGAAGCACGCCGGGCACCTAGAGTACTCCCGACCTTGAAAACGCGAGCACGGACATGATCACAGCCGCTGAGGACCCCATCGTCATCGTCGGCATGGCGCGCACACCGATCGGCGCCTTTCAGGGCGCACTCGCCGCGCTCAGCGCACCCCAGCTCGGCAGCGCCGCCATCAAGGCGGCGCTGCAGCGCGCCGGCGTGGCGGCCGCCGATGTCAGCGAAGTGTTGATGGGCTGCGTGCTGCCCGCCGGGGTTGGGCAGGCGCCGGCCCGTCAGGCGGCACTGGCGGCCGGTTTGCCCGACGGCGTGCCCGCGACCACCGTCAACAAGATGTGCGGCTCGGGCATGAAGGCGGTCATGCTGGCCTACGACGGGCTACACGCGCGCCCCGACGATGTCGTCGTTGCCGGCGGCATGGAAAGCATGACGAATGCGCCCTATCTGCTGCCCAAGATGCGCGGCGGCGCGCGGCTCGGGCACGCCGAAGTCAAGGACCACATGTTTCTCGATGGCCTCGAGGATGCCTATGAGAAGGGCCGGTTGATGGGCAGTTTTGCCGAGGATTGCGCCCAGACCTATCAGTTCACGCGCGCGGCGCAGGATGCCTTTGCGACCGAGAGCCTCAGACGGTCGCGCCGAGCCAACGAGGATGGTTCCTTTGCCGCCGAGATCGTGCCGGTCGGCGTGAAAGGGCGCGCGGGCGTGACGGAGGTGAGCCGGGACGAGCAGCCGTTTACGGCAGATCTCGCCAAGATCCCCAAGCTCAAACCGGCGTTTCGCGAGGACGGCACGGTCACGCCCGCCAATTCGAGCTCCATCTCCGACGGCGCTGCCGCCCTGGTGCTGATGCGGCAAAGTCAGGCGGGGCGGCGGCAGCTCAAGCCCTTGGCCAAGGTGGTGGGCGCCGTCAGCGTGGCCCAAGCCCCACCCCTTTTCACCACCGCACCGATCGCCGCCATCAAGCGACTGCTGCTGACGGTCGGCTGGTCGGCCGGGGAAGTGGGTCTCTACGAAATCAACGAGGCGTTCGCCGTCGTCAGTATGGCGGCCATGCGCGACCTGGCCCTGCCCGCCGACCGCGTCAACGTGCACGGGGGCGCCTGCGCGCTCGGCCACCCCATCGGGGCCTCGGGCGCGCGCATTCTGGTTACGCTGCTGGCGGCCATGCACAAGTATGGACAAAACAAGGGCGTGGCCGCCCTTTGTATCGGCGGCGGGGAGGCAACTGCGGTTGCCGTCGAGGCCGTTACCCCCGCCGCCTGAGCTGTTGGGGCCGGCGCCGGCGGCAACCGGCACGCCTGGCGCCCGACCGCGGCGGGGCACCAAAGTTGTAGCTAGGCTGCGCAAAAGCCACCGCCGGCGGTCGGCGGCCGATCTCTACTTGCGAATGATTTGCAAGAAGGGTATTGTGGCCGCGCGGATGTGGAGGGGTGCCGGAGCGGTCCATGCTGAATAAGCTCGATCGGGATCTGCAAGGGGTCCTTGCAGGTGACGCCAAAGGCTGGCGGCGCGCCCGCGGCGATGCACCGCTGAGCGAAGTCAATCGCACCATTTCCGTCCGCGGTGCAACCGTCGGCCGCCGCCTGGTGGCGTTCCTGGGGCCAGGCTATCTGATCGCCGTCGGTTACATGGACCCGGGCAACTGGGCGACCTCGTTGGCGGGGGGCTCCAAGTTCGGCTACACGCTGCTGGTCGTGGCCCTGATTTCCAATATCATGGCCATCATCCTGCAGGCGCTCTGTGCGCGCCTGGCGATCGCCTCCGGCCGCGACCTGGCGCAGGCGTGCCGCGATGCCTACCCGCCTTGGGCCGCCTATCCCCTGTGGCTTGCGGCGGAAGTCGCCATTATCGCCACCGACATTGCCGAAGTGATCGGCACGGCCATCGGCCTCAATTTGCTGTTTGGCATCCCGCTCGAGATCGGCGTGCTCTTGACGGCGCTCGACGTGTTCTTGATCCTTTATCTGCAAAGGCTCGGCTTCCGCTTCCTCGAAGCCTTCATCATCACCCTGCTGGGCGTCATCACGGCCTGCTTTGCGATCCAAATAGCCCTCGCCAACCCTGAGCTCGGGCCCTTGATCCGTGGCTTCGCCCCGACCACCGAAATCGTGCGCAATCCGGAAATGCTGTATCTGGCCATGGGCATTCTCGGGGCCACGGTCATGCCGCACAATCTTTATCTGCACTCGGCCATCGTGCAGACGCGGGCCTACGGCGAAACGCTGCCCGCCAAGCGCGAAGCTTTGAAGTATGCGACCATCGATTCCACCATTGCCCTGATGTTCGCCCTCCTGATCAACGCCGCCATTCTGATCCTGGCCGCGGCGAGCTTCCACAAGGCCGGCCACACCGAGGTCGTCGAATTGGGCCAGGCCCAGGCGCTGCTGGCGCCCCTGCTCGGATCCTCCCTGGCTCCGATCCTGTTCGGCCTGGCGCTGTTGTGCTGCGGCCTCAGTTCCACGGTGACGGCGACCCTGGCCGGCCAAGCCGTGATGGAGGGCTTTCTCGACATCCGTTTACCGGCGTGGCTGCGCCGCCTGATCACGCGCGCCATCGCCATCATGCCCGCCGCCGGCGTCACGCTGATTTATGGCGAGGCCGAGACCGGCAAGCTGCTGATCTTGAGTCAAGTCATCCTCAGTCTGCAGCTGCCCTTCGCGATCGTGCCGCTGGTCCAATTCACCGCCGACCGCGCCAAAATGGGGGCCCTGGTCGCCCCGCGCTGGCTGGTCGCCTCGGCCGCGGCGATCGCCGCCATCATCATCGCCCTCAATCTCAAGCTGTTGTGGCACCAGTTCGTTGGCTGATCGGCCGACGCCGGCAGTTCATGCTCGCTGCGAACGCGTGCTGCTAGCTTGCGGTGTGCACGGAAGAAACTGGCGCCGCGCATCCCCAACGGGCGCGCCGGCCGCGGCCGCGGCCCCGCGACAGACCACCGCGACAGCGACGGGTTGACCCCATAGCCATCGTTGCTCTCATTGGATGGGGGCGTAACCCTCCAGCGCGCCGGTGAGGAACTAAGCGATTTTGCGCGGCGTTGACTGGTTGAGAATCGAGAAAGGACGAAGCATGCAAAGCACGAAACTGGCCTTGATCGGAGCCTGTGGCGTCGCCAGCTTGGGGCTAGGCTCTCTTGCTAGTGAAGCCGCGCCGGCCGCTTCGCATTTAAATCCAACCCTGGCGGCCGCGGTCGGCACCCAGTCCGCGACGCAGGACGTCGCCTATCGGCGCTGTTGGTGGCGCTATGGCCAGCGCCATTGCCGCGGCTCGGAGCCCCCGTACTACCGCGGCTACGGCTATCGCTACTATGGGCCGCTTTATCCCGAGGCCTATCGGACCGGTTCTAACCGCTGGTGGCAGGAAATGGACCGCTATGATCGCGGCGGTCGTGGCCGGCCATAGGGCGCACAACCAAAGGGCGCACAACCAATCGAGCTTTCCGAGCCTTTTCGTTGATGGTCACGGGGGTGCGGCGCGCGCCGCACCCCCCGAACGCTTTTCACTTGCACGCATGCTGTGCCGGCACGTCGGGGCCGGCACATGCCGGAGCCGATGCGGGCAAGGAAATGCCCATGGCCACACCCTCAAGACGACAAGAGAGGGCCAACCCCGGCAGCGGCCGCGCGGTGGCTGTGCGCGCGCCGATGTCCTCGTCAATGACGTCGCCTCGGCGGCAGAGGCGGAGATAGGTCGCCCGCTTAGCATTTGTGCCGGCATGAGTTAGCCGGGCTTCGCCGGCAACGGCTGCGCCGGCTCGGGGGACGGTTGGGCTCCGGAGCGCTGCTGGGCCGGCTTATCCGGCGTCGCCAAGTTGTGGGCGGTGTTGATCAGGGCGACGTGCGAAAAGGCCTGGGGAAAGTTGCCGAGCATGCGCTTGCTGACGGGATCGTACTCCTCCGCCAGCAGGCCGACGTCGTTGCGCAGCGTGAGCAGATGCTCGAACAGCTCCTGCGCTTGCTGGCGACGGCCGAGCAGCACCAAATTGTCGGCAAACCAAAAGCTGCAGGCGAGAAACGCACCCTCGCCGGCGGGCAGACCATCGGCGGTGCGGTGCGTATCGTAGCGGTGCACCAACCCGTCGACCATCAGGTGGCGCCTGATCGCCTCCAGCGTTGAGGATACGCGTTCATCGCTTGGCGGCAGGAAGCCGACAAGCGGAATAAGCAGGGCGCTCGCATCAAGATCCTTGGCGCCATAGCTTTGCACGAAGGCTCCGAGCGTCGGGTTGTAACCGCGCTCGCAAACCTCGGCGTGGATTTGGTCGCGCAGCTTACGCCAGCGGGCCAGCGGTCCTTTGAGGTGGAAACTTTCGATACTCTTGATGGCACGATCGAGGGCGACCCAGGCCATCACCTTGGAGTGCGTGAACTGTCGCGGCCCGCCGCGCACCTCCCACAGGCCCTGATCGGGTTCTTGCCAGATCGTCTCCAGATGCTCGACGAGTTTCACCTGCAGGTTCCACTCGGCGCCCTGGGGTGCCAAGCCGCCATCGGCGCTCTGAAACAGGACGTCCATGACTTCGCCGAAAATATCGAGCTGCAGCTGTTTGGCGGCGGCATTGCCAATGCGCACGGGCCTCGCACCCTGATACCCGCCAAGACTTGGAATTTCCCATTCGTCGAGGCGCCGCTCGCCGGCCAGGCCATACATGATTTGCACCTGGGCCGGATTGCCGGCAACGGCGTGCTGCAGCCAGGTCCGCCAGGCTTCCGCCTCGCCCTCAAAGCCGCAGTTCATCAGGGCCAGCAGGGTGAAGGTGGCATCGCGCAGCCAACAATAGCGGTAGTCCCAGTTGCGCGTCCCGCCGGGATGTTCCGGCAGCGAGGTGGTGGGCGCAGCGACGATACCGCCGGTCGGACGGTAGGTGAGCGCCTTGAGCGTTAGCAGCGAGCGCAGTACCTCCTCACCGTATCTGTCCGCGGGCCGATAGGCCGCCGTCCACCCCGCCCAGGCCTGCTCGGTTTCGGCGAGGGCGGCTGCCGGCGCAATGGCATCGGGCAAGGCGTGAAAGGACGGGCCATAGGCGAGCACGAAGGTCGCCGTCTCGCCGGCGGCCACGCTGAATTGGGCGCAATGACTGAAGCCCTCCGCCTTCAGGTCCACGTTCGTGCGCAGCACGGCCATGTCCGGCCCGGCGATGGCCTTGATCGTGTTGTCCTCGAGCCGGGTGACCCAGGGCACGATCGAGCCATAGTCGAAGCGCAGCACCAGGCGCATATGCATGGCGACGCGGCCGCGACGCCCCTGAACAATGCGCACGATATGGCTGGTGCCGTTAGCCCGCAGCGGCATGAACTCGATGAGCGTGACCGCACCGTCGGCGGTAACGAATTCCGTTTCGAGAATCAGGGTGTTGCCGCGATATTTTCGCGACCGCCGCGCGCGCGCCTCCAGAGGTGCGATCTGCCAATGGCCATTGTCACGATCGCCGACGAGCGCGGCAAACACGGCGCCCGAATCGAAGCGCGGCCAGCATAACCAGTCGATCGAGCCGTCGCTGCCGACCAACGCCGCGGTCTCGCAGTCCCCGATCAGCGCATAGTCTTCGATGCGACCTGCCATGGCGACGGACTTTCAAAACAAAAGACAACGAAATCAACGAGGCAGAAGCCTATGGCGTTCCCGACAGCGGCCAAACGCAGCGAAACATTTTCGGGCGCGGCCATGCGCCCGTTTGCAAAAGTCCGCCCGGGCCCGCCCCAGGCAACCATGCTAGACTGGGCCCGGCTTTTCCGGCCCCGTCGATCAGCACACCATGGCTCGCCCACTCAAGCTCGTCTCCTTCAATATTCTCGAGGGGTTGCGGCCCCGCAACGAGCGCGAGGGCGAGCGTCGGTTGCTCGACCGGCAGCGGCGCGCCGCGGCGCTAGCGCTCGTGCGCGAACTCGATCCCGACATTTTGGTGCTGAACGAAGCGCTGTTTTGCCGCGCGCACGCCGGCACGGCCATCGACTATGGCGATCTCTTCGCCTTTCGCCACCAGGCGGCAGCCCTTTACGATGGCGCCTGGGGCAACGCCATTTTGAGCCAGCATGCCATTGCGCGCTGGCAGGAGCTCAACATCTATAACCGTGGTGGCCTCATTGCCGTGCTCGGCACGCCGCACGGGCCACTGACGGTGGCGTCCTATCACCCCCACCCGGAGCGCCGTCCGGAAATGAAGGCGCTTGATTTTGCCGCCCTGGTCGCCGCCACTTCGGGACCGCTGCTGCTGTGCGGCGATTTCAACGCCATCAGTCCGGAGGATGCCAGCGACCGCGCGCGCTTGATTGCGGCCTTCCGCCACTTTGCCAGCGAGCCCGAGCAAGCCGTCGATCGATTTATCGAAAGCGGTAGGCAGGTGTTTACCCGCCTCGCCGACCTCGGCCTCAGCGACGCCATCCCGCCTTCCGGGCGGCGCTACTCGATTCCGACCGATCTCATCAATCGCGACAAGAGCTCGGGCATCCGCATCGACCACATCCTGGCCAACGCCGCAATCGAGGTCATTGCCGGCGAGGTCGTGCATAGCCCGGCCAGCAATCGCGCCAGCGACCACCATCCCGTCATGCTCGAGTTTCGCGTCAAACCAGGCTAGGCAAGGGCAAGAGGGCGCCGGCGCCGCAGCGGACGCCTTGCTGGCGTCATGCTTGGCGCCGGGGCAACGCTGCGGGTATACCGCGGGGCGACCCTCAGGCAACGCGGTCCATTTGCGACAGCGGCGAAAACAATAGACTGCGGATCTCTTCGGCTGGCACGGCGCTGCCGATGTAGAAGCCCTGCACCTCGGTGATGCTGCGTTCGCGCGCGATCAGCGCCAGCTGCTCGCGGGTCTCGACGCCCTCCACGGTCACCGCCAGGTCGAGCTCGGCGCTGAGGCGGGCGACGCCATAAAGCAGGCTCAGCGAGCGACTGCTTGCCTGCAAGCCTTGCAGGAACGAGCGATCGATCTTCACCTTGTTGAGCGGGAAACTGTGCAGGTAGCTTAGACTGGAATAGCCCGTGCCGAAGTCATCGAGCGAAATGCGCACGCCCAAATCCTGCAATTGGTCGAGCCACAGGCGCGTGATCTCACCGTCGTCGAGAAAGGCCGACTCGGTGATTTCGATTTCCAGGCGATCGGGCGCCAGCTTGGCCGCCTGCAGCGCCTCACGGATGGTGTTTGCCATGTCGTCACGCCGGAACTGAATGGCGGAAAGATTTACGGCCACGCGCACGTCATTGGGCCATCTCGCGCATTCGACGCAGGCCTTGCGCAGCACCAGCCGGCCGACCTCGACAATCAGACCCATTTCCTCGGCGATGGGAATGAACTCGCCCGGCGGCACCATACCGCGCTCGGGATGCGGCCAGCGCAGCAGCGCTTCGCAGGTGGCAATGCGCTTGGTGCGCAGGTTGTAGAGCGGCTGATAGTGCACCTGGAAGGCGTCAGCCGCGAGGGCGTTGCGCAAATCGAGCTGCAGATTGCGGCGCGCGTGCGCCTTCACGTCCATGCCCTGCTCGAAAAACTGCCAGGAGCCGCGACCGTTCAACTTGACCCGGTAGAGCGCCATGTCGGCGTTCTTTAGCAAGAGGTCGGCGCTGTCGCCGTCGCGCGGCGCCACCGCTATGCCGATGCTGGCGCCGACCACGATCTGATGTCCGTTGATCTGGAACGCCCGGCCGAGCACGTCCACGATTTGCTCGGCCAAGGCCGCACTTTCATCGAGCTCGCCCCAAGGGATACTGCAGCACCACGAACTCGTCGCTGCCGAAGCGCGCAACCATATCGGATCCGCGTACGACGCTGCGCAAGCGGTCGGCAACCGCGCACAGCAGGGCGTCACCACAGGTGTGGCCCAAGGTGTCGTTGACCTGCTTGAAGTCGTCGAGGTCCACGAACAGGGTGGCGAACGGGCCACGTCGCTTCAGGGCGGCCAGCGCGGCTTCGGTTTGATCGTGCAGGTAGGCCCGGTTGGGAAGGCCCGTCAGGGTATCAAAGCGGGCCAACTGGTGGATCTTGGCCTCGGCCATTTGCCGATCGGTGACATCTTCAAATAGCAGCACGGCGCCGCCTTCCGCCATGGGATTGACGATGATGGCGAGCATGCGCTGATGCTCGGTGTCGATCAGAACCTCGCCGTCGGCGCAACCTGCCAATCGCCTCTCGAGCGCCAGCGCCAGCCGTTCTGCGCGCTCGCCAGACAAGGCCCCGGCCGCGGCGGACTCGCTGATCAGCGCGCGGACCGGCAAGCGCCGGGGCGTGACGTTCTCGGGCAAGCTCAACAATTCGCGCAAGCGCCTGTTGCAAACGACGACCTGCCCCTTGAGATCGACCATGCAGAGCCCGTGCGGCATGTTGTTGAGGGCGGTGTCGAAGCGGCCGGCGAGCAGGCTCACATCCCGACCGGCAATCACGGCATCGAGCAGCACGCGGCGTAGCCGGTCGGAAATGAATTTCAGCGAGGCAAAGAAGGGTATGAGAACAAAAGCGAAAATGGCGTTGTACCAGCCGCCGACGAGCAACAGCGCCGCGGTCATGGGCACGCCCGCGCAAACAATCTGCGCCAGCACCAGGAGGTTACTGGCAAAATTACGCCCCGAAATGCCGATCATGTAGGCCAGCGTCAGGGCGAAGCTGAAAATCTGCACAAACGGATCGGCGGTCTTGATGAAGGCAACGAGACACCACATGCCGAGCAACATGACGTGCGCGGCGGCACCGGCCACATAGCGGCGCTCCCATTTGGCTGCCTCATCGAGGCTGTCGATGCGCCCGCGCCGCTTTTGATATCGGCTGACGTCCAAGCCGCGCGCACAGGCGACAAGCGCGATCATCGCCGAGCACAGATAGAGCAAGGGCTCGCCGCTCTTGTAGGCGGTGATCAGCGCCGTGCCGGAGGCGGCGATGGCCCCCACAAACAGCGAACGAAAATCGTTGTAGAGGGCATTAACCAGGGAGACGTAGATCTCGGGCGGCAATGAGCGATCGGGGCACCGCCGCGCCTGCCCCTGCCAGTTTTCCATGCCAACTGCCCCTGCGGCCTCATTCGCACGCCAGGAGCTTCGGGCAAGCAAATAAATTTTGGCTCAACTCGGGGCCAACGCCGGCGCCGGGGCCCGGCGACGTGGTAAATCCTCCGTTGCCGGAAGCGGAAACAGAGCGCTGGCAGGCTCATTCCCAGTCTTATAGAAGATAACGTTTATATGAACCGGAATTGATTTGCCATAGTCTGGTCAAAATCGTTGCATGCTCAACCAAGCTGCTGCTGTGTTAATGTATTGGCTCACATCGGTGCGCCTCTTAACCAGCCATTAACCCTACGACCGACCATATTGTCGCTTGTTCATTTGGCCCTTTACAGAACTTAACTGCATGTTAACCTTACTATTATGCGTGGCGGGCGCGAGAGGAGAAATTGCAAGTGTGTGTTTCTGCGTCGGTTTCGGAGCTACCGGGCTTGAGCCTGGTGGACCGGGTTATGAAGTTGCTCAATCGGGTAGACTATCGGCGGATCGAGACTACGGAGGAGAAAGACTCGGTCTTCAGGCTGCGGTACCAGGCCTACATGCGCGAGGGGGCGATCGCACCCAACGCCAGTGAAACGTTTTCCGACAGCCTTGATAACTCCCCCAATGTGTCGATTTTTGGCGTCTACCTCGACGGCAAGCTTGCCAGTTCCATTCGCCTGCACGTGGCGACACCCGCCTGCGGCGAACTTCCCGCCCTCAATGTCTTTGCCGACATCCTGGGGCCGGATCTTGCCGCCGGCCGCACGGTTATCGACCCCACCAGGTTTGTCGCCGATCGGGAGCTATCGCGTCGGTACCCGGAGCTGTGCTACGTGACCACCCGGCTGGCTTGGCTGGCCTCGGAGTATTTCGAGACGGACTTGCTGCTGGCCACCGTCCGCCTTGAACACCAGGCCTTCTACCGCCGCACCTTCGGGCACCAGGCGATTTGCCCGCCGCGCCATTACCCGTCCCTGACCAAGCCCATCTCCTTGATGGCGCTTGATTATGCCACTTCCCGGGCGGCCGTGCCCCGGCGCTATCCGTTCTTCCACTCGACCCACTTCGAGCGGCGCATGCTGTTTGGGCGCGAGGCGATGGTGGCCCTGGCCACGGCCGCCTAGTGCCGGGCCCGGTCGCGGGCTTAGTCCCGGGCTTGGGCTCGCCGCGGGCAGCGGCGGCAACCGGCTCGCGCAGCCGGCGCCGCGTTTGCGGTATTTGAGATGCCGCAACCCCGTCCGGGGGCGCGCCGGCCGGGGCCTCCCCCCGCGCGCATGCCCCCGGGCGGCCGGCTTGCACAGATGTGCGCCCGCGCGGCATGCTGCGGCGTGCGGCCGGCGCCAGTGCCGGCCGCTCTGCATGAAGGGACGATGCGCGCAACCGACGCCGATCGCGGCGAAACCTCCCTTCGCTATCCCGGCTGGCGCGTCGTCGTGCTGTGTTTTGTCATGGCCCTGCTGTGCTGGGGGCTCGGCTTTTACGGCCACGGCTTCTTCCTCGCCGAATTGAGGCGCCAGCACGGCTGGCCGACGGCGCTGATCTCGAGCGCCAGTACGGCTTGCTACCTCGCCAGCGCCGTGCTCGTCATTTTCATCAGCGATGCGGTTCGCCGCTTTGGCGTGCGCGGCTGCGTCCTGACGGGCTTAATAGCGTTTGCCGGCGCGGCGGCGGCCTTGCCCTTCATCACCGAGCCCTGGCAATTGTTTGCCGTATACCTGCTGATGGCGCTCGGCTGGACCACGATGAGTGTCGGCGCCATCACCAACATTCTGGGGCTTTGGTTCGAGCAAAAGCGGGGGCTTGCCATCTCGCTGGCGCTCAATGGCGCCAGCTTCAGCGGCGTCATCGTCGTCCCGTTCCTGGTCCTGATCACGGAGGCCCAGGGCTTTAGGACGGCCATGCTCGTCAGCGCCCTTATCATCGCGGCCCTGATCGTGCCCCTGTTGGCGCTGATTCCGCCCGGCGGGCCGGCGCGCGCGAGCCCCATCGGCACCGCAGGCGTCAGCGCACCTGTCGCCTGGACGCGCAGCTCCGCCCTCAGAAGTTGGAAATTCTGGAGCGTGTCGGCCCCGTTTGCACTGGCGATCTTTTCGCAGGCCGGATTTCTTGTGCACCAAATCGCCTTCCTGGAGCCAGCGCTCGGCCGCAACTCGTCAGGGATCGCCGTCGCCATCACCACCGCCATGGCGATTTTCGGTCGCCTCACGCTCGGCGCCTTCGCCGACCGCAGCAATCAGCGCATCGCTAGCGCGCTCGCCCTCATCAGCCAGGCGGCAGCGTTGGCGCTGATGGCAAGCGCAAGCGACCGGGCCATCCTGTTTGCCGCCTCGGCGCTCTACGGCTTTTCGGTGGGCAACATCATCACCTTCCCGGCCCTGATCGTGCAGCGCGAGTTCGATGCCGCCGCCTTCGGCATGCTGGTGGGACTGGCAACGGGCCTGAGCCAGTTCACCTATGCCTTCGGACCCGCGGTGGTGGGCATCGTGCGCGATGCCACGGGCGGCTATGGGGCCCCACTGAGCCTCTGTATCGCCCTCAACGTCGTGGCGGCGGCCATTGTCGTGCGCCGGCCGACGGCAAGGGGACGAGGCGGCGCCGGCTGAGCGGGCGGCATGCCGCAAAATGCAGCCCTGCACCGCGGCCGGACCGCTTGACCACGGGTTGGCTAGCCCGGATTGTGCCCGCCCCATGACCAGGTCTGCCCATTCCTTAGGCGCCCCGACCGGCAGGGCGGAGTCCGCCTATGCCTGGCTGCGCCTGCTTACCGCCATGCTGCTCGGAACCATCGGCGGCGTCGGCATGTGGTCGTTCGTGGTGGAGCTGCCGGTCGTGCAGGCCGATCTCGGCGTTCCTCGCGCCGACGCCTCGCTGCCCTACACCACCGGCATGCTGGGCTTTGCCGTGGGCGCGGTCGCCATTGGCCGCCTGGTCGACCGCTTGGGCGTCATAGCGCCTTTGGTGCTCAGCACGCTGCTGTTGGGCTCTGCCTATATCGTGTCCGCCTTCGCCGCCAACATCTGGCAGCTGGCGCTCGCCCATGGCTGCATCGGCTTGGGCAGTTCCGCCACCTTTGCCCCCCTGATTGCCGACATCTCGCACTGGTTCAAACGACGGCGGGGTTTGGCCGTGTCGATCTGCGCCACCGGCAGCTATCTCGCGGGCACGCTCTGGCCGCCGATCGTCAATCATTTCGTGGCCAGCGATGGCTGGCGGCATACCCAGGTCGGCATCGGCCTGTTCTGCCTCGTCAGCATGCTGCCGCTCATTACCGTGCTGAAGCCGCGCATCGCCCTCACCGAGGCCACCACGGCTGGCGATGGGGGTGGCGCGCGCAGTTCCCTCGGTCTATCGCCGGGCGGCCTGCAGGCCCTGATCCTGGTGGCGGGCCTTGCCTGTTGCGTGGCCATGTCGATGCCGCAGGTCCACATCGTCGCCTATTGCGGTGATCTCGGCTATGGGGTGGCGCGCGGCGCCGAGATGCTCTCCGTCATGCTGGGCTTCGGCATTATCAGCCGGGTCGCCTCGGGTTTCATCGCCGACCGCATCGGCGCGCTGGCCACCATGCTTTTGGGTTCCATTCTGCAGGCCTCGGCGCTGTTGCTTTATCTTTGGTTCGATGGGCTCACCTCGCTTTACGTGATCTCGGCTTTCTTCGGCCTGGTGCAGGGCGGCATTATTCCGATGTATGCCGTGATCGTGCGCGATTTCTTTGCCCCGCAGGAGGCCGGCACGCGCGTGGGCCTGGCGCTGATGTCCACCATTGTCGGCATGGCCCTCGGCGGCTGGCTATCGGGTGCGATTTTCGACCTGACGGGTTCCTACGCCCAGGCCTTCAGCAATGGCATTGCCTGGAACCTGCTCAATATCTCAATCGTCGGCTTTTTGATGCTGCGGCAGGCGGGACGCCGGCAAATCGCGGCTGCCACCTGAGGCCGCGGCGCTTTCGCCGGCCGGGCTGGCCCCGCCAAGCGCCAAGCGGACGGCAGCTCGCGGAGCTCGAACGGCACGGCCGCTCGAGGGGGACGTTAGGCGCGGCAGAGCGCTAACTTGTCCGGCGGCCGCGGCTGCGATTGCGGGCTTGCTTCCCGCTTGCCGGGCAGCCACAGCGTCATCACCACGACGACGGCCAGCATGATCATCCCCGTCAGCAGTATGCGCCGGCGAGCCCGGCGAACGCCCAGCGCCACAGGGCCCGCGTCGGCCGCCCGCCAGGACGGCCTTGTCCAATCCCGGGCCGCATCCGAGCCCCAACCGCGGGCCCAACCGCGGGCCCAATGCAACGGGCGCCGCGAGGTCCACAGGTCGGCAAGCCAGAGCACGAAGGCGACGAGCCCGCCGCCATGATAGCGAGCATGCATCGTCTCGGCGGGGCCCTCTAGACGCTCAAATCTCGGATGATCCGTCATGAGCCATGCCTCTTCCGTCGGCTTGAGCAAGCACCCGCGTCCTCCCTCGCAGGCTATGGGGGGCGACAAAATCGCGCTGTGTCCTGGAGCACAGGCCGCTGCGATCAGGCGTGGCGGAGTAAAGACGACGATGGCGGGCTTGGCCCCGTGTCGCGGGCGGCGCCGCGCTCAGCGCCGCGCCCGCCCGCCAACGGCAAGCACGACAAATCCAATTATGGTGAGGCCGGCGATCCCGAAAAATGGCACGGCGTAGCCATCGCTCATCTCATAGAGGATGCCGATCAGGGCTGGGCAGCCGGCGACGCCGGCCATGGTCACGAGCTGGCTGGTCGAGTAAATGCGGCCATAGTCGCGCGTACCAAAGGTCTCCGCCAGCAATAGCGGATGCATTGTCAGCGAATTGCCAATGGTGAGGCCAAACAGGATCACGCTGCTGAGCACGAGCACGGGCTCGAAGCTGACCGCCAGCAGGGCTAGGCCAAGGGCCTGCGCGGCCATCAGCGCCAGGGCGAAGATCCTGACCGGCAGCCGCAGCGTGATGAGGCCACCGAGAAGGCGACCGACGGTGCTGGCCATGGCCATGGTGGCAAGCGCCAAGGCGGCCGTCTCGACACCCGCGCGGCCGCTGACCAGGCGATAAAGATGGGCAATGGCGCCGACTTGGGCCCCGAGCAGACAGAGATAGGCGATGGAGACGGCGTAGAAGTAGCGCGTGCGGACGGCCTCAGCAAAAGGCGTCGCGCCGAAGGCGACGGGGTTGGTCTTGCTGCTCGCCAGCGGCATCCCATCGGCGCTGAGGCCCATGGCCTGCGGCGAGGGGCGCAAGAGGATGAGCGTGACCGGTACGATGCCGAGAAAAAGTGCAGCCCCCATGTACGGCGCCGCCCCGGCCAGGCCTAGGCGCTGAATGCCGACGGCAACGATCGGGGCAATGACCATGCCGCCCAACGACAGGCCCGTCGACGCCAAGGAAAACGCCAGCGCCCGGCGCACGTTGAACCAGCGTGCCAGCACGGTGGTGACCGGCACCAGTCCGCTGGAGCCTTGCACGAAGCCGAAGACGACATGGAACAGGAAGAGCTGCCATGCTTCCTTTAGCAGGCCGACCGAGCCCAACACAACGGCGCCGATGCTGGCGTTGACGGCAATGACGATCCGAGCATCAACGCGATCGACGAGGCGCCCGGAGACGGCGCCACCGATGCCGCTGGCCAGAAAAAATGTCGCCGTGGCGCTGGACGCCAGTGCCACCGGAAAGCCGCGTTCGCTGACGAAGGCGGCGAGCAAGATCGACAGGTTGTAAAAGGCAAGCCCCGACGACGTCGTCATAATGAGCGCGATCGCTGCGACCACATACCAGCCGTAAAAGATCGCGCCGTGCGCGGGCGCTTGGGAGGAGGCAAGCGGGGGAACGGGCTGATCGGGCGACAAGGGGAGCTCGGCGGGAGGTCGGCGGAGGCTGGCACGGCGACAGCATCGCGCGGATCGGCTAGCAGATATAAAAATTTGCGCAAAGCCGACCTACGCCAAATGGCAAGGCCTCGGCAATTGGGCGCGCGGCGACGTTGAGGGCGGAGGCCAAACTCTCATCTTGCGTGCGCGGGGGGCCCCGGCCCGCCACCGGCGGTTGTGTGCCATCGCGTCCCGGCGCATGCTGCCGGCCCGCCGATTTGGGAGAGACGGATGCCCGAAGACCGCTTGGAGGCCGCCAAAGGGTGCAAACCGCGATCGGCGAGCCGCGGCAGCGGCGCGATGGCAGCATGAGCCGGAGCGCGCGGCCGCCGCGCATCTATCTGGCGGGGCCGGAAGTCTTTCTACCGAGCGCTCGCGCCCTCGGCGGCGAAAAATGCCGCTTGCTCGCGGCGGCCGGTTTCGAAGGGGTATTTCCTTATGATGCGTCCCTGGCGCGGGAGGGTCTCGGCAAGCGCGCGCAGGCGGAGCGCATTTTTGCCGCCAACACCGCGCTGATGCGTTCGTGCGCTGGACTGATCGCCAATCTGACACCGTTCCGGGGCGTGTCCGCCGATGCCGGTACCATCTTCGAACTGGGTTTTATGCGCGGCCTGGGACGGCCGGTGTCGGCGTACACCAACGTTGCCGCCAACTACCACGCCCGCGCTACGGCCTTTCGCGCGCGGCGGTCGACGCTTGCCGATTGCGATCGGCCGGAATGCGCCGTCGAGGACCATGACCTGAGCGACAACCTGATGCTGGAAATGGCCGTCATCGCCTCGGGGTGCAGCCTGATCCGGCACCAGGATACGGCCGATATGGCCGACCTTACCGCCTTTCGAGGCTGCCTTGCCGACATCGCCCGCCTCCTCGCGTCATGAGGAGGCCGGCCGATCACCGCCGGGCGCGGACCCGACGCCCTGCAGCGACCAGGTTTCCCAGGCGGCGACGACGACCAGCACCGAGGTGGAGGCCGCTCCCAGCAGCAGCGGAGGGAGGGCGGCGGCCACCAGGCTCAGCGCGGCGAGCAGGGCGAGGCCGACGAGATGCGATAGCGGCAGGCGACTGGCGGTTGTGCGTTTGAACAGCAGATTGCCGATGAGATAGAGCGCCGGTCCGCCGAGGATGACCGCGATGCCGGCGGGCCCGCTGGGGTCCAGCGGATGCGAAAGGAGGAGGGCGTCGGCAACGGCGCCGAGGATGATGCCGGCAATCGGCACGATGTGCAGGTACGTGTAGGCCAGTCGGGCCAGGCGGCCCGGATCGGACGAGGCCATGATGCGCGCGCTGGCGCGCTCCGCACCGATGTTGAAATAAATCCACCACATGGCCACCGTGCCGACGAAGGCCACGAGGAATGCCGCCACCGTCGTCCCCGCCCAGGCCAGGTCGGCGAACTTCGCCCCCGTCACGACGATCGATTCACCCAAGGCGATGATGACGAACAGGCCGCAGCGCTCGGCCAGATGGCCGCCTTCCACGTCCCAATCCGCAGTCGTTGCGCGACCCAAGCCGGGCGTCCAGTAGCCGAGCGCCGGCGAGGCGTATTCGATCAGCAGCGCCAGCGTCCAAAGCATCAGACGCTGGCCGGGGTCGACGCCGGCACCGGCGAGCCAAAACAGTGCGGAGAGGCCGAACCAGAAGCTAATGCGTTGGAAGGTGAGAAAAATGGTGGGGCTGCGGCCGGCCAGTGCCCAGAGCATGAACAGGGAGCGACCGAGCTGCATGGCGACGTAAGCGCCGGCGAAGACCCAGCCCTGCGTGTCGAAGGCCTTGGGCAGCGATGTCGACAGCACCAGGCCCCCGAGCATCAAGGCGAACAACATCAGCCGAACTGGGGTCGTCTCCGGGTCGAGCCAGTTGGTGACCCAGGAGGTGTAGATCCACACCCACCACACTGCCAGCAGCAGCAGCGCCGTTTGCAAAGCACCAAGCAGGGAGAGGTGCTCGAGCAGGGTGTGGGAGAGCTGGGTGACGGCAAAGACGAACACCAGGTCGAAGAACAGTTCGACGAAGGTGACGCGATGGTGGCCATTCTCCGGCTTGCCGCGCAACAGGTTGCTCGCCCGGCCGCCGATCACCGTGCCCGCCATTCCGCAAGACTGCCGCGCAGATCCACTTAACGCAGGGCCCAGGTGACGTGGATTTTCACCTCGAGGCGCTGGCTTCCCGGTTCGATCGGCACATCGCCGGCGGCCAGCGAGGTGCGTGCCAGCGGGCGCGGGCCGGCTGCGGGCGCATCTTCCGCGATCGTCAGCACCGGTCCGATCTCGGCGCCGGCGCTGGCGGCATAAAGCCGCGCTCGGCGCAACGCATTGCCCATCGCCGCCTTGCGCGCCTCATCGCGCAGTTCCTCGGCCTTCGATACCTCGAAGGCAATACCGCCGACCTGATTGACGCCGAGGCTAACGATTTGATCGAGCACCTCACCCAAACGCTTCAAGTCGCGCGCCGTAATGCGCACCTGATTGACGACCTGGTAGCCGACGATGGTCGGGGCCTGATCTTTGGCGCTGCGATAGCGCGGTTCGACGTTGACCGCCGTGGTGCGAATGTCCTGGGCGGAAATACCAAGGGCTTTGAGGCCCTCGATCACCTTCGCCATGGTTGCGGTGTTGCGCGACAAGGCTTCGCGCGCCGTCTCGGCCTCCGACACGACCCCCGTCGAGATGGTCGCCAGATCGGGCTCGGCCGCCACGCTGCCCGTTGCCGAGACGCTGACCGAGCGATCTTGCTGCTGGCCAGGTTCAGCCGCCATCACCACCGCTTTCCCAGCAAGCAGGGTTGCCAATAGGGCGCCCCCCAGGGCAACCGCCAAGTTGTGTGTACCCATATCATCCTCGTCATAGCCCGGCCGCCGCCAGGATACACAGGTTTTTTGGCTGAAGCATGCCGTGCCGCGGCCATTCCAAGCAGCCGTCCGCGGGTGTTATAGAAGCGCTTTCCCTGGGGGCCCGTAGCTCAATGGTTAGAGCCGGCGGCTCATAACCGTCTGGTTGCAGGTTCGAGTCCTGCCGGGCCCACCACGCTCATTTTGTGTCACCCATGTCTCGGGCCGCTCATTGTCGCGGCCGGCGCCAACGGCATGCGTGCGGCGCCGCACGCCGCCGGCGGCAAGCGCGCGATCGGCCGAGCGCGCCGCCTGGCTGCGCAACGTCAACCGGGGATGGCGGGTGAAACGCGCACTTGATGGCGTGCGGCCAGCCGAACCTCGCCCGTGGCCTAGTGCGGCGGCGGGCCGAACACCAACACGGCATTGAGACCGCCGAACGCGAATGAGTTCGACAGGGCGTAGGTCACGGCCTTGTCGCGGCCGACGTTGGGCACGTAATCGAGATCGCAGTCGGGGTCGGGCTCGTCGAGACCCGCCGTCGGTGGCACCCAGTTGTCCTGCATGGCCTTGATACAGGCGACGGCCTCGATACCGCCCCCGGCCCCCAGGGGATGTCCGTGCATCGATTTGGTCGAGGATACGGCGAGCTCAAAGGCGTGCTTGCCGAACACGTGCTTGATGGCGTTGGTCTCGTTCTTGTCGTTGATGGTCGTGGCCGTGCCGTGGGCGTTGAGATAATCGATGTCGCCGGGCGCCAGTTTGGCATCGGCGAGCGCCAGTCGCATGGCCTCGCTCGGCCCCTCGATGTCGGGATTGACCATGTCCTTGCTGTCGGAGGTCATGCCGAAGCCCATCAATTCGGCCAGCGGTTTGGCACCGCGGCGCTTGGCGTGCTCATCCGACTCCAGCACCAGGATACCGGCACCCTCGCCCAGCACGGTGCCGTTGCGCCGTTTGGCAAAGGGAAAGATGCCCTCCGGCGACAACACGTGCATGGCCTGCCAGGCGCGCATCACGCCGTAATTAATGACCGCCTCGGAGGCGCCGACGATGGCGACATCGGCCATGCCATGGCGGATGTAGTCCATGCCGATGCCGATGGCATGCGCCGCCGTAGAACAGGCGCTGCAGGTGGCAAACGTCGGCCCCTTGATGCCGTACTCGATGCCGACATGGGCGGCCGCCGAAGAGCCAATGATGCGCAACAGCGTCAGCGGGTGGGTCGCCTTCTTCTTCAGGATAAAAAGGTCGCGGTAGGACGTCTCGACGGTCTGCAGGCCACCGGCACCCGAGCCGATGATACAGGCCACGCGATAGCCGTTGGCGAAGGGAACTTCCAGGCCGGCCTGCTTGATGGCCTCGTCGGCGGCCGCAGCGGCAAACCAGGAGTAGCGGTCGACGTGCAGGATGATCTTGTCGCGCTTAAAGTGACCAAGCCTCGCCTTGTGGTCGAAGGTCTTGATCTGGGCGGCGATTAGGATTTTCAGATCTTCCAGGGGAAAGCCGCCGAGCGGCCCGACGCCAACCCGGCTCTCGCGGCAGCCCGCCCAAAATTCCGCCACCGTCGTGCCGATCGGTGTCACCACGCCCATGCCGGTGACAACGACGCGGCGCGGTGCGCCAGACATGACCATTTACGCTGGTTTCCTGTGTTCAGAGCAAATTCGGGGCCTTTGGCTGGCCGGCGCGGGCGCCCCCACCCCCTCAAGCCTTGGCCGCGGCCGCCCCGGAACTCTCGATCAAACCGCGAACGCGCTCCACGACCGACCCGACGGTTTTGAAATCCGCCGCTTCTTCATTGGCGTTATAGGGGATTTCGATGCCGAAGGTATCCTCGATGTCGAACACGATCATGGCAAGATCGAGGGACTCGATCTTCAGGTCCGTAAGCGCGGTCGTAAGCCCAATGTCATCCCTGGGCTCCTTCATATGCTTCTTGAGGATATCGACAATTTTACCTGCCACGTCGTCCATTGCGATCTCCCAATCCGTGCCCTGCCAGGCAAGTCGGGACCTTTGTTAGCTGATGGCCTTAACACAATCCGGGCGCCCCGGATGGCAATTCGAGGCGTCACATATACGGAAAACCCCGATAAGTCCAGCAGATGGCCCCGCCGAAAGGTTCCCTTGGTTGCTCCTTGGTTCCTGCGCCGGTTCCACCCCCAATCTGGCCATCGCCGGCAAAAGCGTGTTCAATGGCAGGGCAGGCGGTTAATGCAATTGTATACGCCCTGCCACACATGATGGGTATGAGACCGCCGTTCAAGCCCTAGGGGAAACCGCAAAATGTCGCCAGGCGCTGGGCTCAGCAGCACGGCGGAGGGGAAAACACCCTCCAAGCCCTGGCTCAAGCGCTACCCTGAGGGCGTGGACTGGAACGCGGCCTTTATGCCCATGGCGGTCCACGAGCTCCTCGATAGCGCCGTGCAGAACTACGGCGCCCGGCCCTGCACAAATTTTCTGGGCAAAACCCTGACCTACCGCGAGATCGGCGAGCGGGTCACCCGCGCGGCCGCAGGCCTCCAGGCGTTGGGGATCGGCAAAGGCAGCAAGGTTGGCTTGTTCCTGCCCAACTCCCCGACCTACCTCATTTACTACTACGGCATCCTCAAAGCCGGCGGCACGGTCGTTAACTATAATCCCCTTTACACCCTGGAGGAGCTGACCTTTCAGCTCAAGGACAGCGACACCGAGCTCTTGGTCACGCTCGACCTCAAGGTGCTGTTCGACAAGGTTGAAGCCCTGCTCCAGGCCGGCACGCTACGGCGCGCCATTGTTGCCAGCTTCCCGGCGCTGCTCCCGGGCGCCAAATCGGTGCTTTTCAAGCTGTTCAAGGGCAAGGACTTGGCGCGCCCGGACAAATCGGCGGTCGGGGCCAAGGTGATCCTCGATGCCACCGTCATGGCCAACGATGCCGCCCCCCGTGCGGTCCCCGTCGATCCCGCCAGCGATGTCGCCGTGCTGCAATATACCGGCGGCACTACGGGCACGCCCAAAGGCGCGATGCTGAGCCACGCCAATATCTCGATCAACTGCCAGCAGGGCGCCGCCTGGGCGGTCAATCTGGGCCACGGGCAGGAGCGGGCGCTGGCGGCGCTGCCCTTCTTTCACGTGTTCGCCATGACCGCGGTCATGAACTTTGCCGTCTTCAAGGGCGCCGAACTTGTCATCATGCCGCGCTTCGTGCTCGACGACGCCATGAAGCTGATCGACAAGGGCAAGCCGACGGTCATGCCGGGGGTGCCGACCATGTTCACGGCCATCCTCAACCATCCGCGGCTCAAGAGCTTCGATCTCTCCTCGCTCAAATACTGCGTCTCGGGCGGGGCGCCCCTGCCGGTGGAATTGAAGCAAAGGTTCGAGCACCTGACGGGCTGCAAGGTGGTGGAAGGCTATGGCCTGACCGAAGCCTCCCCCAGCGTCACCTGCAACCCCGTCGAGGGGCCGGTGAAGGAGGGCTCGATCGGCCAGCCCTTGCCCGGCACCATCGTCTCCCTGCGCGACCTCGCCGATCCCAGCAAGGAGGTCGGGCCCGGCGAAAAGGGCGAAATCTGCGTCAAGGGCCCGCAGGTGATGCGCGGCTATTGGCGCAAACCGGAGGAGACGGCCAATCAGTTCGTCGGCGATTTCCTGCGCACCGGCGATGTCGGCGTCATGGATGAGGAGGGCTTTATCTTCATCGTCGACCGCATCAAGGACCTCATCATCTGCTCGGGCTACAACGTCTACCCGCGCCGCATCGAGGAGGCGATCTATCAGCATCGCGCCGTCGAGGAAGTGACGGTGATCGGCATCAAGGACGAATACCGGGGCGAAGCACCCAAGGCCTTCATCAAGCTGAAGGCGGGAGCGGTGGCCACCGCCGAAGACATTCGCCGCCACTTGGAGAGCCGCCTCTCCAAGATTGAAATGCCGGCCGAGATCGAGTTTCGCGACAGCCTTCCCAAGACCATGATCGGCAAACTTTCCAAGAAAGAGCTCAAGGCCGAGGAGGCGCGGCGGTCGAAGCCGAGATGAGGGTCCTGGCTTGGCGCCGCGCAGGCATGAACTGGCCATCATTGCCGACATTCACGGCAACGTTGCCGCGCTCGAAGCCGTGCTGGCCGACATTGAGGCCCTGGGGGTCGCCGACATCGTCAATCTCGGCGACTGCGTGTCGGGACCGCTCTGGCCCCGGGAAACCATGGCCGTGCTTGAGCGGCTTGCCCTGCCCACGGTGCGCGGCAACCACGACCGCTGGCTTGGAGAAATCGAGCGGGCAAGCATGGGCCCTTCCGATGCCTTTGCCTTCGAGCGGCTGACGGCGGCCCAGCTTGCAAGCCTCGGGCGTCTGCCCGGCCGGTTGCGGCTCAACAGCGACGTCCTCGCCGTCCATGGCACGCCCAACAGCGACGTTGCCTATCTGCTCGAGGACGTGGTCGAGGGACGCCTGGTGCCGGCCGCCGCCGACCGGCTTGACCCACGTCTGGGCGAGCCCGGCGCCACCATCGTGCTATGCGGACACTCCCATCGGCCCCGTGCCGTGCGCACGCCCAACAACGTATTGATTGTCAATCCCCGTTCGGTCGGCTGCCCAGGCTATCACGATCCAACGCCGCCGGCGCACGTCTCGGAGGCGGGCAGCCCGCATGCCCGCTACGGCCTATTGAAGCAAACCGGATCGGGCTGGCGCGTTGACCTCATGGCCATTCCCTACGACTGGTCGGCCGCCGCGCGACGCGCCCGTGAAAATGGCCGCGACGAATGGGCGCGTGCGCTCGCCACGGGCTTCCTTGCCGAGCCGCCGGCGGGCGCCTCCGGCGCCTGACCTTGGCTAGCCGCCGTGCCGGCAGCCTTGGCGCCTCGCTGCGAGGCGCCCGGCAGCCATTGCCGGCGAGTTATCCTCGCGCGCCGGCGGCGACCCCGCGCCGGCCGCATCCTCGCCATGCGCACGAGGCATGAGAATCACGTCTCCTCAACGCTCGGTGAGGCAGCGTTGCGGCCAGGGCTTGCGTCGCCCAACTTGGTTAATGGGTCCTCGCCATAGGACGTGGCGGAGACAACGCAGGAGGAGATGATCATGAGAATAATCGTTGGCGCCTTACTCGGGCTCACCCTGTTGGCGGGCGCAGCGGCGTCGGCCAACGCGGCCGATTGCAAGCCCACAGGTTGGATTGACAGCGGCCAAGGTGGTCGCCCCGTCTGGAGCTGTCCCGACCAAGGCCAATAACACAAGCGCGCGTTCTGGCCGAAGCCCGCGCGAGGTCGGGACGCAACGTGTAGCAGCCACGCCCGCAAGGGCGCGAGCCTCAGGCGGCGGCCTTCATGGTCGCCGCCTTTGCGCCTTCCATGATGGCCGCCACGCCCATGCCGCCGGCGGTGCACACCGAAATCAGGCCGCGGCCGCCGTGCTCGGCCAGGAGCTTGGCGAGATTGGCGAGGATGCGCGCGCCGGTGGCCGCAAAGGGGTGGCCGAAGGCCAGGCTCGAGCCTTTGACGTTGAGCTTGCTGCGGTCGATCGACCCCAACGGCGCCTCAAGCCCGAGAAAGGTCTTGCAATAGGCCGCATCCTCGAAGGCCTTGAGCGTGACCAGCACTTGCGCCGCGAACGCTTCGTGGATTTCGTAGAAGTCGAAGTCCTGGAGGCCGAGGTGGGCACGCTCGAGCATCCGCGCCACGGCAACTGTGGGGGCGAGCAGCAGGCCCTCGCCCGCCACGAAGTTATTGGCGGCCGTCTGCGCGTGCGTCAGATAGGCGGCGATCGGCAGCGCGCGGCTGGCGGCCCAGGCTTCCGAGGCGAGCAGAACGCAGGCCGCCCCATCGGTCAGCGGCGTCGAGTTGGCGGCCGTCAAGCTGCCGCGCTCGGATTTGTCGAACGCCGGCTTCAGCGTGGCGAGCCGGTCTAAGCTGATGTCCTCACGCAGGTTGTTGTCGCGAAAGACGCCCGCAAACGGCACGATCAAGTCGTCGAAATACCCGGAGCGGTAGGCTTCGGCGGCCTTGCGGTGGCTCTCGATGGCGAACCGGTCCTGCTCGCTGCGGGAGATATGCCACTCCTGGGCCATCAGTTCGGTGTGCTGACCCATCGACAGCCCCGTGCGCGGCTCGCTGACGCTCGGCGGTTGCGGGGCCAGCTCGGTCGGAGAAAAGCCCTTGAAGGCGGCGAGGCGCTGGCCGAACGACTTGGCGTTCTGGGCTTCGACCAGCCGGTGCGCGAACTTCTCCTTGAAGACGATCGGCGCATCCGAGGTCGTGTCCGAGCCCATGGCGATGCCGCATTCGATCTGTCCGGTCGCAATCTTCGCCTGCAGGATCATCGCCGCTTGCAGGCTGGTGCCGCAGGCCTGCTGCAAGGTGATGCCGGGCGTGGAGGGTGCCAACTTGCTGCCGAGCACGGCCTCGCGCGCCAGGTTCCAATCCTTGGAATGGGTGACGACCGCGCCGCCGATCGCCTCGTCGATGTGCACGCCCTTCAAGTTGTACTTGTCGACCAGGCCGTTGAGGGCCGCCGTCAGCATCGCCAGGTTGGATTGGTCGGCATAAAGCGTATTGGAACGGCAGAAGGGGATCCGCACACCTCCGACCACGCCAACTCGCCGCAGTGTTTGTTCCATCTTTCGCTCCCAGCAACGCCGCGCCCGTGGCGGCGCCCAACAGTTTGCCCTCTCGGCCGTCGCGCTCAGGCCACCGCGGTGCGCCGCAGCGGGGCGACATTGGATTTCTGCTCGTTGGCCCGGAAATGCAGCGGGCCGCCCCGGAACGGGGCAAAACCGGTGCCGAAGATCACGCCCGCATCGACCAGGTCGGCGCTGTCGACGATCTTTTCGTCCCGGCAACGTTCGCACTCGCGGAGCAACGGCTCGACCAGTTCGCGACCCAGCCGCTCCAGCTCGAATGGGTCATAGGGTTGCTCGGGTTTCGCCTTCTCGGGTTTGCCGTCCTTCCAGAGATAGAAGCCCTCACCCGACTTCTTGCCGAGCTTACCGGCGGCAACCATCTGATCGAGCTTGCTGCCGCCCACGGGCGACAGCTTCAGGATGCTGCCGACGTGGGCGCAGACGTCGAGGCCGACGGTATCGGCCAGCTCGATCGGTCCCATCGGCATGCCGAACACGCGCGCGGCCTCGTCGATCTTCTCCTTGGCCTCGCCCCGTTCCAACCGCTGCAAGGCCGACATCATGTAGGGCGCCAGCACCCGGTTCACCAAGAAGCCGGGATTGCTCCTGACGATCAGCGGCAGCTTGTCGATGGCGGTAACGAAGATGCAGCCTTTGGCCACCTGTTCGGCGCTGCTGTTGGCACCGCGGACAACCTCGACCAGCGGCATCTGCGCCACCGGGTTGAAGAAGTGGATGCCGATCAGGCGATCGGGATCGCCGAGCGCCTCGGCAATCTTCTCGATCTCGATCGAGGAGGTGTTGGTCGCCAGCACCGCGCCTGGCTTCAGCTTCGCTTCGATGGACTTCAGCAGAGCCTGCTTGCTTTCGAGCTTCTCGACGATGGCCTCGATCACCACATCGGCGCGGCCGATATTGAGACCCTTGGGATCGGCGATCAGCCGCACCATAGCCGCCTCCCGCAGCGGCCTGGTCTTGAACTTGCGGGCGAACAATTTCCTCTGCGCCTCGCGGCCCTTTTTGATTTGCTCCTCGTTCACATCCTGCAAAGACACTTCCATGCCGGAGGCAACGCACCAACCGGCGATGTCGGCCCCCATCACTCCGGCACCGATCACATGCACGCGCAGCGGCCGGAAGGCGAGATCCTTCGGCGCCTGCGCCTTCATCAGCTCGGAAAGCTTGAAGACGCGGCGCAGATTGCGCGAGGTGTCGCTCAGCATCAGCGGCGCGAAGGCGCGTGTTTCGGCAAGCTTCATTTCGTCGAGATCGCCGGCATGCGCCTCGAACAGGTCGATCAGGCGGAAGGGCGCGGGATAGTGGTCCTCGCGCACTTTCTTGCCGGTCTCGGCGCGCAGCCGGTTGGCCAGCAACCCCCGCGCCGGCGCGAAACGCAACAGCGCCTTCCAGCCTCCGGCGGCGTTCGACTTGCGCTGGCGCAAGACGGCGCGGCGCGCGGCCCAAGCCAGATTGAGAGGACTTGCCACCAGCTCGTCGATGAGCCCCAGGCGGCGCGCGGCGCCGGCGCGCAGCATGGAACCGGTCAGCATCATCTGCATGGCCGACAGGGCCCCGACTTGGCGGATCGAGCGCGCGGTGCCGTTGAAGCCCGGAAAAATCCCGAGCCTTACCTCGGGAAAGCCCAAACGCGTTGCGTCCTCGCGCGTGGCGATGCGCCAATGGCAGGCGAGCGCCAGCTCGAGACCACCGCCCAGGCAGAAGCCGTGCACGGTGCACACCACCGGCACCGGCATGCGCTCGATACGATCAAGGAGGGCGTTGACGAGGCTGACGCCATCGATGACCTGCTGCTCGCTCGTGATCTGTTCGAACTCGCGCACGTCGGCACCGACGATGAAGCCCTTCTCCTTGCCCGAGCTTATGACGAGACCGCGAATGCTGTTGTCGCGCGCCCCACGTTCGGTCCAATCGACGATTTGCGCCAGTTCCTCCAGCGGCCGCTGGCCGAGCGAGTTCTGGCTCTCGCCCTCGCGATCGAACACCGCCCAGGCAATTCCCTGCGGATCAACCGAGCAGCGCCAGTCCCGCAAGCCTTGCAACTCAAGCATGACGTCTCACTCCGCCGCACGCTGCATCGCCCGGGCATTGTGACCGGGCGTCATGAAATGGGGCCGCACCTCGGCCGGATCGAAATGGTCGACGGCAATGGCGCGCGCGGTCAGCGATTCCAGCTCGCGCAGCATTACCCCTTCGCTGTCCGTGAGCACCCCCTTGCCGACGGCCTCGCCGATCCAATCGTTGCCATGCACGCGCCGCACGCTGCCGGCGCGAACGGCTCGATCGAGCTTCCTTTCGGCGGTCTCGGCCTCGACCGCCTTGGCAAACGCCACCTCCAAGAGGCCGGTCGGATCGTTCGGGTTGCGCGAGACATAAATGAAGCGGGTCAAGCGGTCGCGCACCTCGCCCGGCACCAAGACAAGCTCGGCAACCTGCTGGCCGAGGCGATCCGGGGCCGGCTTGTAGTGGCTTCCCAAGGGAAATACCACGGCGCGCATGAACCAGCGCACCGGCGCAATTGGAAAGTTGTCGATGGTACCGCGCAGCGCCTCTTGGAAGCGGTAAAGCCCGCTCTGCGCGCACAGCGCCACGATATATCGGTCGTTGGCCGGCTTGGCATCATCCTCGTAGCGCTTGATGACGCAGGCCAGGAAATAGAGCTCCGAGAGCGCATCGGCGAGGCGGCCGGTCAGCTTCTGCTTGGTCTTGAGACCGCCGCCGAGCACCGCCACGGTCAGGTCGGCGACGAAAGCAAAGTTGCGCGCGGCCCGCCACAGCTGCCGGTACCACTCCGCCGTGCCATAGGCCTTGTCGGGCACGCGGCCGAATAGACCGAAGGTGAGGTTGTGAAACAGGGCGCCGCAGGTGTTGGCGAGCGAAAATGCCACGTGCTGGCAGAATGCGGCGTCGAACCGGGCCAAGCCCCGTTGCGCGTTGCTATCCTGGCAGGCCTGGATCTCCTGGTAGAGATAGGGATGCGAGCGCAAGGCCCCCTGTGCAAAGGTGATCAGCGAACGCGTGAGAATATTGGCGCCTTCAACGGTGATGGCGACGGGCATCATCTGATAGGCCGATTGCAGATAGTTGCTGGGCCCATCGCAGATTGCGCGGCCGCCATGCAGGTCCATGGCGTCGTTGACCGAACGCCGCATGCGCTCGGTCGTCTGATATTTCATGATGGCGGAAAGCACCGAGGGCCGCTCGCCGCGGCTCACCATGGCCGCCGTCACCGCGCGCGCGGCCTCGATCACGTAGGCATTCTCGATAAGGCGCGCCAGCGGCTCCTGCAGCCCTTCCATCTTGCCGATCGCCAGGTCGAACTGCTTGCGGATGCGGGCGTAGGCGCTGGTATTGCGCAGCAGCGATTTCGCTCCCGCCGCCGCCGACGACGGCAGCGAAATGGAGCGGCCCGCGGCCAGGCACTCCATCAGCATGCGCCAACCTTGGCCCACCTGTTTCTCGCCGCCGATCACCCACTCGATCGGGATGAAGACGTCGCGTCCCCAAATTGGTCCGTTCGGAAAGGCGGCGCCGCTCGGCAGGTGGCGGCGGCCGATCTCGACGCCTTGATGCTCGGCGGGGACGAGCACGACGGTGATGCCCGGCTCTTCGCCGCGTCCCAGCAGGTTGTCGCGATCGATCAGACGCAGCGCCAGGCCGATCAGCGTCGCCTGCGGTGCAAGCGTGATGTAGCGCTTCTCCCAGGAGGCCTTGATGCCGATCACCTCCTCGCCGGCGTGTCGACCCTTGGTGACGTAGCCGACGTCGCGCATGGTGGCCGCGTCGGAACCCGAGGTGGGACCGGTCAGGGCAAAGCAGGGAACCTCGATGCCCCTAGCCAAGCGCGGCAGGTAGTGCTCCTTCTGCTCCGGGGTGCCGTATTTCTCGATCAGCTCGCCCGGCCCCAGCGAATTGGGTACCATCACCAAGGTCGCCACGTCGGGCGAGCGCGAGGCAATGCGGCCGAGCACCAGCGATTGGGCTTGCGCCGAGAAGCCGAGCCCGCCGTGGGCTTTGGAAATCAGCATGCCGAGAAAGCCATGCTGCTTGAGGAAATTCCAAACCTCGGCGGGGATCTCCTTGAGATTGTGGCGGATCGCCCAATCATCCACCAGCCGACACAGCTCGCTCGTCGGCCCGTCGAGGAAGGCCTTTTCTTCCTCGCTCAGCGTAATCGGGGGAACGTCGCGCAACTTTTGCCAGTCGGGCGTGCCGGAGAACAGTTCGGCGTCAAAGCCGATGGTGCCGGCATCGAGGGCCTCCTGCTCCGTGGCCGAGACTTTGGGCAGGACGGCCTTGATGTTAGAAAAGGCGGGCTCGATCAGCGCGGCACGGCGCACCGGCCCGATGGACAGGCCGGCCAGGACGGCGACCGGCACCCAGGCCAACAGGCCCAGCAGCGTCAAGGCGGGCTCCTCGAGCTCACCGTGCAGCAGGCCCGTCTGCCAAATCAAGGTTGCCGCGGCAAGCGCCGCCGCCCAGGCCCACAACGGCGCCCGGTGCATGGCCAGCGCGAAGGCGCCCGCCACGCAGAGAACGAGAAAGACGACCTCCGCCATCATGGCCTCCAGTCCCACACCCTAGATTATGCCAAAGCCTCACATTTCAAGGCGGCGGCCGGCGTGCGGGCGGCCCCTGGCCTTCCCGTCGCGAGCACCGCTCCGGCGGGAACCCCCCGCGGAATTTGCCGCAGCCGGGGGGCCGCGGTCCCCGGGTTGAGCGACCTCTAAGGGACCTCCCTCAAACCTCGCTTAGCGCCGTCCCGTTACAAGCTTAGCAGGCCGGCCGCTACCTTTCAGTATAGCCCCATCGCCAGCCCGCGCCAAAGCTTGGACCTTGGCGGATCGCTACCGGCACTGGCGGCGCGCGCGGCCGCGCCGGGGTCGACGCGCCATTGGCAAGCTTTGGCGCTATCGCTTGTTTGCTTCCGCCCCGCGCTGGACGCGGGCAAACATGTCGGTCGTAATGCGCTCATACCAGTCGACGCTCTCAAGATAGGTCTGCCGGCGCAACTCCATACTCTCCCCTGGCGCGGAGATGAAGGCGCCCTCGGCCACCAGCTTGCCGCCCTTGGGGGCGTAGTCGGCACCGAGCTTGACGCCGTCTTCGGGCGCCAGCAGTGACCAACAGGTACTGCTATAGTGGCTGGGACCTTCGCCCTTGCCGACCAGATGGCCGACCAGATGGGCGAGGATATCGCCGGCGACCACCTTGGCCTGGCTGTTGGCGGAGAAGGCCGACTTCGGCATGTCGGCGGCCACGGCCGCATCGCCCAGCACGTAGACGTCCTTGACGGTGCTGGAGGCAAAGGTGGCGGGATCGATGGGGCACCAGTCCCTGTCCGTGCAGCCGGCCCTGCCGGCGATGTCGCCGGCCCGCTGGGCCGGGATGATGTTGGCGACGTCGAACCGCACGCGCTTGTTTGCCCTGGTGCGCACCTCCTTGCTTTTGGCATCCACGCTGCTGAGCGAGAAATCGTCGATCTCGGTACTGAGATTGAGCTCGACGATGTTCTTGTAGTGGCGCTCGAAGGCCTCGATAAACAGCTCCTGCTTGGCAAAGCTGCGCTTGGCATCGAGGATGACGAGCTTGGACTTGGGTTTCTTCGTCTTCAGGTAGTGTGCGATCATGCAGGCGCGTTCATAGGGCGCCGGCGGACAGCGGTAGGGGTCGTTGGGTGCCGCGATGAGCACCGTACCGCCGTCCCGCATGGCCTGCAGCTGGTGCTTTAAATTGCGTGTGCCCGCCGGGTTGGTGGTATAGGCGTGCGGCAGGGCCCGCGCCACCTCGTGCGAGTAGCCGGGAAGCGAGTCGTATTGGATGGCGATGCCCGGCGCCAGCACCAGGCGCTCATAGCCGTAGGTGCGCCCGCCGCGCGTCTTGACGGTTTTGCGGGCGCTGTCGACGTCGATCGCCAGGTCGTGCACCACCTTCACGCCGAGGCGCTGCAGGGCCACATAGCTGTGGTTGAAGGATTCCAGCGGGCGCAAGCCGCCGAGGTAGAGATTGGAAAAAAACGAGGAGCTATAGATCTGCCTCGATTCGATCAGCGTCACATCGAGCTCGGCCGCAGCCGCCTTGACATAGTGCGCCACCGTGGCCCCGCCGGCCCCGCCGCCGACAATGACGACGCGCGGCGCCCGCTGAGCCGTGGCAAATGGCGCCAAGGCGCCGAGCGACAGCGCGCCTGCGCCCGCCCGCCCCAGAACTCGTGCAAAGCCCCGCCTCGAGATCATCTGCCCACCTTGTCCCGACCATAGAGCCGGTTCGATGCCGATCCGCCGCACCAAGATTGTCGCTTCCGCCAGCTTCAGGCAGCAGACCGTCGAAGTCCATCGCCCGGATCTGCCCCGCGGCGCAAAGTCCCGCCCCACCCTCTCCCGCCCGAGCCGCATGGCAAATGCTTGGGAGAATTGGCCTTCGCGAGTATGGCTGAAGATTGCGAGCCGGCAAAGCGTGGGGCGCGCGTCGGCGCGTGCTGAGCCCCCCGCGCGCGCTTGGGAGGTGGATTGCGCGCGCGGTTCAAGGCATACTGGCGCCGTTCGGGTGTCCTCGCAGCCGCCCTTGGCAGCGCCGGTGCGGGGCTTATCTTTTAGTCGTCGGCGCGAGCAACCTTGGCGGGGCCTGCGGCTATGGGATGGGTCCAAGCGCAATCCCGGGCATAAATCCGGGCGCAAACCCGGGCAAACCCGGGCGCAAAGTTGGGACGTGAGATGAAAGACGCACAGGCAACCCCGCTGATTGATCGCCGAGCGTTCGCAACCGGCGCCGGCGCGCTGGCCTTGCTGGCGGGCTCGGCCGGGCGCCTCAGCGCCCAAGCCACCGAGCCCGCCTGGCAACAGGCCTTGAAGAGCCTGGTCGGGGACGTCAAGCCCCTAGAGGGCAAGGTCACCTTGGAGCTGCCGGAAATCGCCGAGAACGGCAACACCGTGCCGCTCACAGTTTCGGTCGAGAGCCCGATGACGGCCAATGACTACGTCAAAGCGATCCACGTGATCGCCACCGAAAATCCCCAGCCGGGCGTTGCCACCTTCCGCTTCAGCCCCCTGTCGGGCAAGGCCTCGGCGGCAAGCCGCATGCGCCTCGCCCGCACGCAGGAGGTGATCGGGCTCGCCGAGCTCAGCGACGGTAAGTTTCTGATCGGTCGACGCAGCGTAAAAGTCACGATCGGCGGCTGCGGCGGCTAGCTATAAAACGGGAGCGGCAATGAACAAGCCACGCGTCAAGCTGCCCGAGGCTGCCAAACCGGGCGATCTGATCGAGATCAAGACCTTGATCTCCCATGTCATGGAAACGGGCCAGCGCAAGGACCCGGACGGCAAAACCATCCCGCGCAACATCATCAATTTCTTTTCCGCCAGCTTTGCCGGCGAGGAGGTCTTCAAGGCTGACCTGCAGCCGGGGATCTCGGCCAACCCGTATCTGTCCTTCTTTATGAAGGTGCCGGGGCCGGGCGAATTCGAGTTCACCTGGGTCGAGGACGGCGGCAACAAGGTGGTGGAAAGAATAAAGCTCAACGTCACATGAGGCAAAAAAGCGGTTCGCCCGCCCGGCGTTGTGCCCCGGGGCCGGCCGCTCTAGTCAACACGCGAGGCTTTACCGAGGCGAGCCATGTCCGACGAGCCGATCTGCGCCCAAAAGGGCCCCTACCAAGTGGAGCTCGTGGAAGGGAGAGCCTATTTTTGGTGCACCTGCGGGCGTTCCGGCAAACAGCCCTTTTGCGACGGCTCCCACAAGCTCACAAGCCTGGAACCGCTGCGCTTTGTGGCCACCGCCAGCGGCACGGTAAACCTGTGCGGCTGCAAGGGCACCGATGACCGGCCCTACTGCGACGGCACCCACAATATGCTCTAACGATGCCCGCAAGGCCCGCGCTGGGAGGCCCGCAAGGGATGCGCCGGGGCCCGCAAGGGATGCGCCGGGGCTCGGGCTCCGCGCCGGGCCGAGCGCTGGCGTCCGCGCACATGAACGTTGGCTGGCAATGGCGGCGCCGCCCGGCCCGGCGTCTGGCCGCGGGGCGCGCGCGCGCGCGGCACCCGACCGCCCCCTTTTTTCGGCGCCTCGCCGCGCGGGCCGGCCGGCGGCAGCCCGCCGGCAAAGGCCGCCCCCGTAGCCGCCTCGAGAGAGCAAAGGTGACGTAGCGCAGAGGGGTCTGCTAGCTTGCCCAGGGATGACTCGGGGGGACAGCAGGCAGCCCGTATGGATTATTTCCTTCAGCAACTCATCAACGGCGTGACGCTCGGCTCGATCTACGGCCTCATCGCCATCGGCTACACCATGGTGTTTGGCATCATCGGCATGGTGAACTTCGCCCATGGTGACGTGTTCATGCTGTCGACCTTCATCGCCCTCATCTTTCTGCTGGCGCTCACCCAGGTCCTGGGCTTCGGTTCGCTGGTGCTGGCGCTCGTCATCGTGCTCTTGCTTGGCATGCTCTTGACCTCGTTGTGGGCCTGGGCGATCGAGCGCCTGGCCTACCGACCGCTGCGCGGATCTTTCCGGCTGGCGCCGCTGATTTCGGCGATCGGCATGTCGATCTTTTTGTCCAATCTGGTGCAGGTGACGCAGGGGCCGCGCAACAAGCCGGTGCCGTCCTTTTTCGGAACCGTCCTCACCTTGCACGAGGGCGAGACCTACGCCGTCACCTTGTCCTTTAAACAGATCCTGATCGTCGGCGTCACCGTGCTCCTGCTGGCGGCATTTTGGTGGATCGTGCAAAACACCGCACTTGGCCGGGCGCAGCGCGCCTGCGAACAGGATCGTCGCATGGCCGCACTCTTGGGCATCGACGTCGACAGGACCATCTCGCTCACCTTCGTGATCGGCGCCGCGCTCGCCGCCGTCGCCGGCCTCTTGTTCATGATTTACTACGGGGTCGTCAGCTTCAGCGACGGCTTCGTTCCGGGCGTCAAGGCCTTCACCGCGGCGGTGCTGGGAGGGATCGGCTCGTTGCCGGGCGCGGTTCTGGGCGGCCTGCTGATCGGCCTGATCGAAACCCTGTGGTCCGCCTACTTTTCCATCGACTACAAGGATGTTGCCACCTTCTCCATCCTCGCCATTACCTTGGTGTTCTTGCCCTCCGGGCTGCTGGGCAAGCCCGAGGTCGAGAAGGTGTGACGCCAATGGCGAGCGCGGCTGGCGAAGTCTCCCGGAGCCACTGGCAAGTGCTGGCGAAAGCCGTTACCGACGCGCTCGGCACTGCCGCTCTCGCCCTTGGCCTGGCGGTGCCGATCCTGGCCTTGCGCACCGAGCAGAACATCTCCAACGAACTGATCCTGCAACCCCGTTGGGGCTACGTTGCCGTGGCGGTGGTGGGCGCCTTTGCGGCGCGGCTCCTCTATCTCATCATCGCCGCGGTTGGCCGCGCCCCGCGACGCCGCAAGGTGACGGTTCCGAGCGGCTGGCGCGATGCCGTCGCGCGCAGTTTCGCCGGCATCGGTCTTGCCTGCCTTGTGCTCTATCCTTTGATCGCGCTCAGCCTAACGGGCAAGGCGGGGGCCATCAAATGGATCGACAATTTCGGCATCCAGATCATGATTTACATCATGCTGGGTTGGGGCCTGAACATCGTGGTCGGCCTCGCCGGCCTGCTCGATTTGGGCTACGTCGCCTTTTATGCGGTGGGCGCCTATTCCAGCGCCCTGTTGGCGCAGAATTTCGGCCTCAGCTTCTGGATTTGCCTGCCGCTCGCCGGCATCCTGGCCGCCTTCTGGGGCATCCTGTTGGGCTTCCCGGTGCTGCGCCTGCGCGGCGACTATTTGGCCATCGTCACCTTGGCGTTTGGTGAGATCATCCGCCTCATTCTTATCAACTGGGTACCCGTCACCGGCGGGTATGCGGGTATTTCCGGCATACCTCGTCCGACCCTGCTCGGCCTTCCCTTTAATGCCAGCGAGGAAGGTTTTGCCGCCTTCTTCCAGCTCGAGTTCTCGCCGGTGCACCGGGCGATCTTTTTGTTTTACGTCATCTTGGGGCTGGCGCTGTTGACCAACTGGGTCACCTTGCGGCTGCGCCGGCTGCCGATCGGCCGCGCCTGGGAGGCCCTGCGCGAGGATGAAATCGCCTGCCGCTCGCTCGGCATCAACACCACCAACACCAAGCTCACGGCCTTCGCCATCGGTGCAGGCTTCGGCGGCTTTGCCGGCGCATTCTTCGCCGCGCGCCAGGGCTTCATCAGTCCGGAATCGTTCACCTTCATGGAAAGCGCCATCGTGCTCGCCATCGTCGTGCTGGGTGGCATGGGCAGCCAAATCGGCGTCGCCATCGCCGCGGTGGCGATGATCGGCGGCACCGAGATCCTGCGCGAGCTCGATTGGTTGCGCCGGATCTTCGGACCCGAGTTCGAACCGACGCAATACCGCATGCTGTTGTTCGGCCTGGCTATGGTGCTGGTGATGATCTGGAAACCGCGTGGCCTCATCTCGTTTCGCATGCCGTCGATCTTCCTCCATGAGCGCCGCCGCGTGCGCGCCGAGCTCGTGCAAGAGGGGCACGGCTGATGCGCGCCGCCCGGGCACCGCTGCTGACGGTTGAGCACCTGACCATGCGCTTTGGCGGCCTGATCGCCATCGACGACTTGTCGTTTTCGGCCGCGCGCGGCGAGATCACCGCCATCATCGGCCCCAACGGGGCGGGCAAGACCACGGTATTCAATTGCATTACCGGCTTTTACAAGCCCTCCGGCGGTCGCCTGCTGCTGAACTTGAGCGATGCCACGCCCGCTGCCGACCAGATCGATCGGCTGACGGCATCGGGCGCGCGGCACATGCCGATCCCCGGCGGCGAGCTGTTCTTGCTCGAGCGCATGCCCGACTACGAGATCGCCGCGCGCGCCAAGGTGGCCCGCACCTTCCAGAACATCCGCCTATTCGCCGGCATGACCGTGCTGGAAAATCTCATCGTTGCCCAGCATAACCGCCTGATGGCCGCCTCGGGCTGGACGGTGCTTGGTCTGCTTGGCGCTCCCCAGTACCTCCAGGCCGAGCAAAGCGCGCTGGAAAAGGCCAAATACTGGTTGGACAAGGTCGGGCTGACCGAGCGGGCCGACGACCCGGCCGGCGATCTGCCCTACGGCGCCCAGCGCCGGCTGGAGATCGCCCGTGCGATGTGCACGGAGCCGGCGTTGCTGTGCCTCGACGAGCCCGCGGCCGGGCTCAATCCCCGCGAATCGGCCGACCTCAAGCGTTTCTTGAAATCTCTGCAGGTCGAGCACGGCACCTCGTTGCTGTTAATCGAGCACGACATGTCGGTGGTGATGGAGATTTCCGATCATGTCGTGGTGCTCGAGTACGGACAGAAGATTTCCGACGGCCCGCCCGATCACGTGCGCAACGATCCGAAGGTGATCGCCGCCTATCTCGGCGTGGAAGACGCCGAGGTCGAAGAGGTGGAAGCGGAGATCTCGCCATGAGTGAGCCACTGCTCGCGGTGCGCGACGTCAAGAGCTTCTACGGCAACATCATGGCACTGAAGGGTGTGGCCATCGACGTTGCGCAAGGCGAGATCGTCACGCTGATCGGCGCCAACGGCGCCGGCAAGTCGACCTTGATGATGACGATCTTCGGCAATCCGCGCGCCCGCGAAGGCCACATTATTTATGAGGGCCGCGACATCACCCAGCTGCCGACGCACGCCATCGCCCGCTTGCGCATCGCCCAGGCGCCGGAAGGCCGGCGCATTTTTCCGCGCATGACCGTGCGCGAGAACCTGCAGATGGGGGCCGAGATCGATGACGGGCGGCATTTCGAGGAGGATCTCGTCCGCGTCTGCCAACTATTTCCGGTGCTGGCGCGCCGTCTCGAGCAACGGGGCGGCACGCTGTCGGGCGGCGAGCAGCAGATGCTGGCCATCGCGCGCGCACTGATGAGCCGCCCGAAGCTTCTGCTGCTGGACGAGCCTTCGCTTGGCCTTGCGCCGCTCATCGTCAAACAGATCTTCGAGGTGATCGGCGAGCTCAACCGCCAGGGCATGACCGTGTTCCTGGTCGAGCAGAATGCCTTTCACGCCTTGAAGCTCGCCCATCGCGGCTACGTCATGGTGAGCGGCCTCATCACCATGAGTGGCACCGGCAAGGAGCTGTTGGCGCGGCCCGAGATCAGGGCCGCCTATTTGGAGGGCGGCCGCCAGTGAGCCGTCGGTGAGCATGGGTATTTTCGGCGCGCCTATTTATGAAGGCGGCGACAATGTGCTGTGGATCTTTTTGCTGCTCACCGTGATCATCGGCGGCGCCGCGGCTTACGCCTCGGGCCGGGCCATCGCCCAGACCTGGCGACCCTATCGCCAGGTGCCGCTCTACAGCCTATTGCTGGCGGCGGGCGTGCGGTTTTGCCATTTTGCCCTGTTCGAAGAGCCGCTGCTGTCGCCGGGCAGCTACGCCGTTGATTTCCTTGTCGCTTGCTCGTTTGCTTCGCTCGGTTTCCGGCTGGTGCGCGCGCGCCAGATGGCGACGCAGTATGGCTGGCTGTTCAAGCGCAGCGGCGCGCTCGGCTGGCGTCGCGCCGGCTAGCAGCCATCTTTCGGGCGCAGATCGGCGCCATACAGCCCGGCAAATCGGCGTGACTCGGCTCTGCTTTCGTTGAATTATGCACGCCGAGGCGGGCTCGCACCGCCGGAGCCTGTCAGAGACGCATCAAACGGAGGCTTTCATGAAAAAGGTGCTTTGGCCAGCATTGGCCATCGCCGCCGCAGCGCTCGTCGGCGCCGGCGGCGCTTCTGCCCAGCTCAAGATCGGCGTGGCCGGTCCGCTGACCGGTCCCAACGCTGCATTCGGGGCGCAATTGAAAAACGGGGCCGAACAGGCCGCCGCCGATCTCAACGCCAAAGGCGGCATCAACGGGCAGAAAATCGAACTCGTGTTCGGTGACGACGCCTCCGATCCCAAGCAGGGCGTTTCGGTCGCCAATAAGATGGCCGGCGATGGCGTCAAGTTCGTGATCGGCCACTTCAACTCCGGAGTGACCATGCCGGCCTCAGAGGTCTACCAGGAGAACGGCATCTACATGATCACGCCGTCGGCGACCAATCCCAGGATCACCGAGCGCAATCTGTGGAACGTGTTCCGCACCTGCGGCCGCGACGATCAACAGGGGGAAGTGGCGGGCAAATACATCCTGTCCAAGTTCAAGGGCAAGAAAGTCGCCATCATTCACGACAAGACCACCTACGGACAGGGCCTGGCGGATGAGACCAAAAAGGCCATGACCAAGGGTGGCATGAAAGAGGTGCTGTATGAGGGCATCAACATCGGCGAGAAGGATTTCTCCGCGCTGGTGTCGAAGATCAAGGCCTCCGGCGCCGATGTGGTCTACTGGGGCGGCTTGCACACCGAAGGCGGGCTGATCGTGCGGCAGATGCGCGACCAGGGCGTCAAGGCACCCCTGATGGGCGGCGACGGTATCACCTCGGACGAGTTTGCCTCGATCGGCGGCCCCGGCGTTGAAGGCACCCTGATGACCTTCGGTCCCGATCCGCGCAAGAACCCAGCCGCCGCCGAAGTGGTCAAGGCGTTCGCCGCCAAGAATATCAACCCCGAGGCGTATACCCTCTACAGCTACGCGGCGATGCAGGTGATCGCCATGGCAGCCGCCGATGCCAAGTCGCTCGACCCCAAAAAGGTTGCCGAAGCCACCAAGGCGGGCAAGGCCTTCAAGACCGTGATCGGCGATCTGGCCTACAACAAGAAGGGCGACATCACGCGGCTCGACTACGTGATGTACGTGTGGAAAAAGAACCCGGAAGGCAAGATCACCTACTTCCAGGAGTGAGCCCGCACAGGGCGCCATCAAGACCAAGCTTTGAGGCAGCCGCAAGGGGGCTGCCTCTTTGCATTTTGGGGAGGCTTACCATTGACAGGGCGCCGCGGTGGCGCCAAGCCAGGGCCCGAGTTGCCGGCCCCATAAGCGCCCAGCCGGAGCACCCAGGTGCACGAGCGATTGAACCTCATTACCGACCTGCCCGGCATCACGGTCGGCCATGCCGAGGACGTCGATGCCGCCAGCGGCGTGACGGCGATCCTGCTTGAACGCGACAATGTCGCCTCGGGCAGCATTCGCGGTGGCGCACCCGGCGGCCGCGACACCGCCCTGCTCGCACCGGAAATGACGGTTGCGGGCCTCGATGCCGTCGTGCTTTCGGGCGGATCGGTGTTCGGCCTCGACGCCGCCGGCGGCGCGATTTCCTTTTTGCGCGAGCAAGGCAAGGGCCTCAGGTTCGGTCGCCTCAACGTCCCGGTGGCGGCCCAGGCCATCAGCTTTGATCTCCTCAACGGCGGCAACAAGGACTGGGGTCGGATGCCACCCTACTGGCAGCTCGGCTGGGACGCGGCGGCCAATGCCAAGGCCGGTACCTTTGCCCTTGGCAGCGTCGGCGGCGGTCTCGGCGCCAACACCGCCAATCTCAAGGGTGGGCTCGGCTCGGCCAGCACCACGACGACGGCGGGCTTCCGCGTCGGCGCCATCGTCGTCGTCAATGCCGTCGGCACGACCACGGTCGGCGAGGGTCCGCACTTCTGGGCCGCACCCTACGAGGTCGACGGCGAATTCGGCGGGCTCGGCTCGCCGGCAACGCCCCCGGCAGGCGCACTTTGCATGCGCCTCAAGGCACAAGCGCCACCGTCGACCAGCATCGCCTTTGTTGCCACGGACGCGATCATGAGCAAGGCACAGGCCAAACGCCTCGCCTTGATGGCCGATGACGGCCTGGCCCGCGCCATCCGTCCGGCGCACGCGCCGATGGACGGCGACACGGTGGTCGCGGCCGCCATGCTGAAAACACCGATGCGCGATGGCCTCATCGATTTGACCGAAATTGGGCTCGCCGCCGCGGACTGCATAGCCCGGTCGGTCGCCCGCGCCATCTATCAGGCGACCGCCCTGCCCTTTGCGGGCGCACTGCCGGCCTGGCGCGACAAGTTCGCCGGCGCGGAGCGCGCGCCATGAACCGCTCGCGCCTCATCGCCGCCTGCACGCTGGTGGTGGTATTGGCCCTGCTGTTTGGCTGGCAGGCACACCGCGAGCAGCTGGTCAGGGCATGTCTCGACAGCGGCGGCGCCTGGACCGGCACGGCCTGCGGGCAACAGCCGCCGAGGCCCATCCTGCAGCGCGATCTGCGCCGCTCATGAGCCGAAGCGCTCGGGGCCGTAGGGCGCCGGATCGGTGAACGGCGTCTCGCCGGTCATCATCTCCGCCAGCAGACGCCCGGTCACCGGTCCCAGGGTAAAGCCCAAATGGTGGTGGCCAAAATTGAACCACAGTCCGCTGTGACGCGCGCCGCGGCCCACGGCCGGCAGCATGTCGGGCAGACACGGCCGCCGGCCGAGCCAAGGCTCGGCGTCGAGGCGCTCGCCGAGCGGGAAAATCTGTCGCGCCAAGGGCTCGACCCGGGCGAGTTGCACCGGCGTCGGCGGCGCATCGCGCAAGGCAAACTCGGCGCCGGTGGTGAGCCTAATCCCGCGCGTCATCGGCGTTAAGGCGTAGCCGTACTCGGCATCGATCACCGGCCGATTGAGGGTGGCATTGCCGTCGGCGCGGTAATGCATGTGATAGCCGCGCTTGACGCCAAACGGAATGCGATAGCCGAGCCGGCGGAAGAGGGTGTTGGACCAGGGCCCGAGCGCGATCACCACGGCGGGGGCGCTGACGCTGCCGCCGGCGGTCTGCACCTCCCAGCCGCTCAAGGCCGCTTTGAGCGTGCCGGCCTCGCCGCGTGCAAAGCGGCCGCCGCGCTCTTGAAACAGCCGGGCATAAGCCTTGGTGACGGCCTCCGGGTCCGACACGCTGACCGGATCGGGCATGAACATTGCGCCCGCCAGCGTGCCCTTCAGGTGCGGCTCCAGCGAGGCGAGCGCGCCCGCCCCCAGCATCTCGAAATTGACGCCATAGGCTTCGTTGGCGGCTTTGTCCTGGCCCATGGCGCTGTCCAGCGCCGGCAGCGAGCGATAAAGGCGCAGGTAGCCCGTGCGGCGCATGAGACCGAGCGCGCCGGCTTCGCCCAGCAAGGTTTCGTGTTCAATGACGCAGCGCTCAATCAGCGGGCGCGCCCAGCGCGAGGTCGCAGCGATGGCATCGGGCGTGGACGCCCGCCAGTAGCGAAAGAGCCACGGCGCGATGGCGGGCAGCGCCCGCCAATCAAGGTGCGATTCGGGCAGGCGATTGAGGGCGTAGCGCAGCAGCAGGGAAACGTCGCGCGGAAACGGGTAGGGCACGACGCCCTCGCGTTGGATGATGCCGGTATTGCCGTAGCTCGTCTCCTCGCCGGCGCCGCGGCGATCGACCAGCACCACGCATTGGCCGCGCTTTTGCAGATGCAGCGCCGTCGACACGCCGACCATGCCGGCGCCCAGCACGATCACATCGGTCCCAGCCATTGGATGCCCCTTCGCCTTGCCGCCAGCCGTGGCACACCCTCGCCTATACGGCAAATCGCAATCGGCAACCAACCAGAAGCGCCGAGCAGCATTGCCGGCATCCCCTCAAGATTTCGGACCCGGCCGGCGCGGCGCCGTCCGGGACCGCCGCGCGAGACCGAGCGCGGCCAGCAGGCCGACCGCGGCCAGCCCCGCCATGGCGAAATAGGCGCGCCCGCCCCAGGCGGCATAAAGTGGGCCTGCCAGCAGCGTTGCACCGCCGAGCAGGATGCCGGAGGTGGCCGAGGCATAGACCGCCTGGGCGGTGCCGCTCTGGGCTTCGGGCACGAAGCGGGCCAGGAAGTGAATGGCGCCGACGTGGGCCGCCCCAAAGGTCAGCCCGTGCAGGGCCTGCAGCGCAAACAGCAGCCAAACCGGCGGGTCGAAGGCCATCGCCAGCCAGCGCGCAACGGCCGCAAGGCCCGCGAGCACCAGGGTCGACGTCGGGCCGACGCGGCCGATCAGCGCCGCCGAGTAGGCAAAAACCAAGATCTCGGCCGCGACCCCCACCGTCCATAGCTGCCCGGCAACGAGCGTGGTGAGCCCGAGCGCGCGCCAGTGCAAGGTGCCAAAGGTATAAAACGCCGCGTGCGCCGCCTGGATGGCGCCGGCGGCCAGCAAAAACACCAGGAACGTCGGCGTCGCCAACAGCTGAGCGACATCGCGCGCGCGCAACTGCGCCCGCATCCGCGGCGCGGCAGGCTCGGCGCGCGGCGGCTTGGCCAGCGCGTGCGCCGCGCCCGCCAGCACCAGGCAGCCGCCGATCAACAAATAAAAGAGGGCCTGTGGGCTTGCCCGCTCGAGGAGCCAACCGCCCGCCAAGGCGGCGGTCGTGAAGCTGATCGACCCCCACAGGCGCATGCGGCCATAATCGAGCCTGACCGCCTTCACGCCCCTGATGGCGATCGCCTCGGTCAAGGGCATGATGCTGGTCCAGGCCACGGCCAGCAGCAGGCAGGTGAGCAAGATCGGAAGGAAGCCTCGCATTTGCGCGAGCAGCGCGTGGCAGGCCACGGCCGACCAGGCGAGCAAAATTAGGAAGCGGCGGTGATCACCGGCGCGATCGGCGGCAAAGGCGATGGCCGGCGTCACCAGCACGCGCACGAACTGGGGACCGGCGCTGATGATGGCGATCTCGGGCGCGCTGAGCTCCCGCCAGGCGAGCCACACCGGTAGGTAGGGCAGCGCACTGCCGGTGACAAAAAAGATCGCGGCGAACAGCAGCCCCAGGCGCACGCCGACGGCGCGCCGCACGCGTTCCAGAGGCGCCGGCGTCATGCGGCGCGCGGCTGATCCTGGATGATGTCGGCGAAGAGTGACGGATCGATATTGCCGCCGGACAGAACCGCCGCCACGGTGCGCCCGTTGAGCGCGATCTTGCCGGCCAGGATCGCCGCCAGCGAGACGGCGCCGCCGGGCTCCAGCACGAGTTTGAGCTCGCGGAAGGCAAAGCGGACGGCGGCTTTGGCTTCCGCATCGCTGACGGCGAGGCCGCCGGCAAGATGACGCCGCGCCACTTCGAAGGTCATTTCACCCGGCGTGGCGGCAAGCAGGGCATCGCAGATCGAGCCGGAGAGCGCGGCGTTGCGCTCGCGCTGGCCGTTGCGGAGCGAGCGGGCAAGGTCGTCGAAGCCCGCCGGCTCGACGCTCCAGATTTGAGTGGTGGGGCTTTTTTCTTTGACCGCGATCGCCACGCCGCTGATCAAGCCGCCGCCCGAGGCGCCGACCAGCACCAGGTCCGGCGGAGCGCCGATGGCGGCCGCCTGTTCCATCATTTCGAGGCCGACCGTGCCCTGTCCGGCAATGACGTCCTTATCATCGAAGGGATGCACATAAGCCGCGCTGCGCGTTTGGCAAATCTTGTGCGCGATGGCATCGCGGTCTTCCTTGACGCGATCGTAGGTCACCACCTCGCCGCCGAAGGCTTTGGTGCGCTCGATTTTGAGGCGCGGCGCGTCGGCCGGCATGACAATGGCCGATTTCAGCCCGCGCAGCGTTGCCGCCGCGGCCACCCCTTGGGCGTGATTGCCCGACGAGCAGGCGACCACCCCACCGGGATAGGTGGCCTCATCGAGTTGCGCGATCTTGTTGTAGGCGCCGCGAAACTTGAAGGCGCCGACGCGCTGCAGGTTCTCCGCCTTGAGCAAAACCCGGCCGCCGGCGACTTGATTGAGCGCGGGGTGCTCGATCAGGGGCGTCAGGCAGGCGAGCTCGGCGAGCCGCCGGCGCGCCGCCAGCAGGTCCGAATAGGTCGGCAGCGACGCGACCATGACCGCCTCCAGGATTTTATTAATGCCAGCCACCCCATCAGCGCCGTGGCCGCCGGCCCTGTCAAGCCACGCTTGCGCGCTTTCACAAAGAAAAACCGGCCCGGATCACCGGACCGGTTTTCACTGAGCGAGCCCAACGTCCCTGGATACGCAGGCTCTGCTCTCCCCCATAGCCGTCTAATCGACGCGCACCGCAAAATCCGCTTGGCTTTTAGCGCTCCCCGCCAGGGCGCTCACCAACACGTGTCTTGTCTCAAATTTCCGATGCGTCGGCAACCTAGGGTCGGTGGATCGGGCCGTTACCGTGGCGCGCTCGCCACAGAAGCGCGGTTGCCGCTGGCAATGACGTTGGCTCTAGGGACACACCCTAGCACTTGCCCAGGCCGATGGAGATTTTCGAGACTTCGAGGCCCTTGGGCGCAATGCTGATGGATTGCTTGCAGTCGGACACGCTGACGTTCATGGCGGCGGTAAAATTGGCCCCCTCGATCGACAGCACAAAGGTGCTGCCGGTGTAGCGGCCGGTGACCAGACCGGTCGCCGAGTAGGTTTTTTCTTCCCAGCTGCCGGACACCTGGCTGCCTTTGATCTGCAGTTCGGCGAGCGCATTGATGCTGTAGTCGGCGCTGGCACAGCGCATGCTCTGGCGCACCTGGCCGCCCCCGTCGGAAACCTTGTAGGTGACGGCGCACTTGACGCTTTCGGTCCTGCCGTTGCTCAGCGTCACGGAGCCCGAACCGGACCAGTAGCCGGACAAATCTTCGATCGGCGCCGCCGTCAGGGTGACGGCACCCGCTGCCAGGCTCAACGCAAACGCCATGAACCCAATCATCGTCTGCATGCTCGTCCAATCCCCGCGCCTCGAGCCGATGGCTTCACCCGCACGCACACGTTTCAACGCGGCCGCCCGCGCCCTAGCCAATCCGGGGCGCGCCCGACACATACGCCACAAAATATGATGCAGAATTGCGGCACGGGGGTAAAAGGAATTCGTCCCTTGGGTTGACGAGGAGCGGGACCCTGTGACCGCAATGTCAGCGGCGCACGCCCGCCCCCGCAACCCCAGCATCGACCAGATAACTTATTGTTAAAGATCGCTATTTTCGATCGGAGGCGGCGTTCGGCGGATACCGAAGAGGCAGTCGACCGGTCCGCGGCCCTGGCCGATGCCGAGGCTGGCGCCGGCCGCCAGCCCCTGCCAGACAAAGGCCTTGGCGCCGGCGATGGCCGCAGCGAGGCTGAGCCCCCGCGCCAGCAGCGCAGCCACGGCGGCCGAAAGCACACAGCCGGTGCCATGGGTGTGGGGGGTGTCGAGGCGCGGGCGGGACAGGCGCTCAAGCCCAGCGCCGGTACAATAAAGATCGACCGCCTCCGGCCCGCTGCCGTGTCCACCCTTGAGAAGGATGGGACAGCCAAAGCGGGCAAACAGCGCCTGTGCCTGGGCTGCGGCGGCCGCCTCCCCAGCGGCCGGTTCGGTTCCGAGCAGTCGCGCCGCCTCCGCGAGGTTGGGGGTCATCAGGCTGGCGAGCGGCGCCAGCTCCACCCTGATGGCCTCGATGGCGTCGGCCGCCAATAGCACATCGCCGCTGGTCGCCACCATCACCGGATCGACGATCACGGGCGGGCGACGTCCGCTCGCCGGCAGCTGACGCAGGCGGCGGGCCACGGTGGTGACGATCGCGCCGTTGGCGAGCATGCCGGTCTTGATGGCCCCGACGTCGAGATCGGCAAGCACGGCATCCAACTGCGCCAGCACAAACTCCGGCCGGATCGCCTCCACACCCTCGACGCCGCGGGTGTTCTGCGCGGTGAGCGCGGTGATGACCGAGGCCCCATAGACGCCGAGCGCGGTGAAGGCCTTGAGATCGGCTTGAATGCCGGCGCCGCCGGAACTGTCGGAGCCGGCGATGGTCAGCGCAATGGCGCAACCGCCGAGCGAGGGCCTCATCGGCCGGCCCCCTCTTTCAAGATCTCGGTTTGCAGCTGCTGCGACGTGAACCACTCTTCGATGCGCGTCAACGCCGGCACGCTTTCGATCAGCCATTGCCCGAACCAGTTGAGCGAACCCGTCAGGATCAAGAAACCGGTTAAGACCAGCAGCACGCCCATCAGCATCTCGATGCGTCCAAGATGGCGCTTAAAGCGCTGCAGAAAACGCACGAAGGGGCCGATGGCGGCGGCGGCAAGGATAAAGGGCAGGCCGAGGCCCAGCGAATAGACGAACAGCAGGCGCACGCCGGTGGGGAGGCTGCCGTCCTGCGCCGCCAGGGTCAAGACCGTTGCCAGCACCGGGCCGATGCAAGGGGTCCAGCCGAAGGCGAAGGCGAGACCCATGAGAAAGGCGCCGGCCAAGGAGGCGCCTGGCATTTGGCGATGGATCCGCGCTTCGCGATAGAGCAGGGAAATGCGCAGGATGCCCAGGAAATGCAGGCCGAAGCCGATGATGATCAGGCCGGCAACGAGCGACAACTCGGCCCGGTGGCTCTGGATCCATTGGCCGAGCACCGAGGCCCCGGCCCCGAGCGCCACAAACACCGTGGTGAAGCCCAGCACAAAAAACAAGGAGGCCAGCAGCACGCGCCGGCGCAGATCGCTGCCCAGATGCGCCGTCGTCATCTGCTCGATGGTGGTGCCCCCGAGGTAGCCCAAGTAGGGCGGCACCAGAGGCAGCACGCAGGGGGACAGGAAGCTCACCAATCCGGCCAGCGCAACCCCGAGATGAATGTAGATCTGTGTCAGCAAGCGCGCCTCTGATGGCCCGGCCCTGTGGCTGAGGTAGGACGAATGGGAAGGAGACGCAAGGCGTGCACGGGCGCCTCAGCCCCCCGCGCGCACGATCTTTACGGCATGGCGCGGGCGCGGCGTGACCTCCCGTTGGCTCTGCAGGTAGCCCGCCAACAGCTCCCAGATCGGCGGGCCTCGCACGTTTTCGTTGACCGACCCCCAGCCCGCCACCACGTACTTGCGCGACGGCTCGAGCGGGGCTGCCGTCTTGAGCAGCGTCAAATTGCCGATCCGGGCGCCGATGGGGGCATCGACGTTGATGCTGTAGGCAAGACCGCCGACGCGCACCATATCGCCGCCCTGCTGATAGTAGGGGTCGGGATTGAACAGGTTATCGGCGACGTCTTCCAGAACCGCCTTGATGGTCTCGCCGCTCATGGTCTGGCGGTAGACGGCGGGGTAGGTGATGGCGGTCTGATTGTAGACGTCTTCCCAGGTGATCGGCTGGTCGGGCACCAGCGATGCGCCCCAGCGAAAGCCCGGTGACAGCGCGATCTCGGCGTCGCGGGCGCTGAGCAGGGCATCGCAGATCACATCATCGAAGCTGCCGGCGAAGCTGTCGCGGCGGTAGAGCAGGCCATGATTGCGCGCAAGCTCGGTGCTCAGCATGGCCTCGTGCGGGGCACGAATGTCGGCGATCAAGGCGGCCATCGCCGGCTCCGGTGCGATGGCATCCGACAGCACCGGCAACAAGGCATAGGAAAAATCCGTAATCCGACCATCGGCGACCTCAAGGTCGAGGCGCGACAGGAATTTGCCGTGCGAACCGGAGGCAACCAACAGCGTCCGTCCCACCTTCAACGGCTGCGGCAGCACATCGTGGGTGTGGGCGGTGAGAATAACGTCGATGCCGTGCACGCGCCGCGCCAGCTTGCGATCGACGTCAAAGCCGTTATGCGATAGCAACACCACCACCTGCGCTCCCAGCGTGCGCGCCAGCACGGCCGCTTTGCGGATCGCATCCTCGCGAATGCCGAACGACCAATTCGGCACCATCCAGCGCGGATTGGCGATCCGCGTATAGGGGAAAGCCTGACCGATGACGGCGACCTTTATGCCGCCGCGCTCGAACATGCGCCAGCCGCGAAAGACGGGCTCGGCCATGTCGGTATCGCGGACATTGCCGGCGAGCAGGTTGAGCCCGGCGCTGCCCTTGCGCTCGAGCGTGCCAAAGATTTCCTTGATGCGGCGCTCGCCGAGCGTGAACTCCCAATGGCCGGTGATGGCGTCGATGTTCAGCGCCTGCAGCACCGAGACCATGTCGGCGCCTTCCGACTTGAGCGCGGTATAAGACCCCTGCAGCGCATCGCCGCCCTCGAGGAACAACACACGCTCGGCGCCGCGCTCGGCGCGGATGGCGGAAACGAGCGTGGCCAGGCGATCCATGCCGCCGACCCGCCCATAGGTGCCGGCCAGGGCCGCAAAATCGGCAGCCGTCAGCATGTAGGCTTCCAGCGAGCGCGCCGGAATGGCGAAGGCCTCCAGATAGTCTTGGCCCGTGAGGTGAGGGATTTTGCCCCGGGCCTCCCCGACCCCCAGGTTGAGCGAGGGCTCACGATAGTAGAGCGGCTTGAGCTGGGCGTGGCTATCGGCGACATGCAGGAGCGTGAGCTGCCCCTTGGCGGGGAAGCGCAGCAAGTCCTCCTGGCGAATGGCCTGTTGGGCCGCGGCCCGGCCCAGCGGCCGCGCGGCGCTGCCGGGGAGCGCGGCGAGGGCGCCCGCGACCTGCAGGAATTCGCGACGGCTAATCATCCGTGGCTCCAAGGCGCCGGGCGGCCGGGCCCAATCAACTATTTGTTAACCGGGCTTTCCGGCGACATCACGTAGGCGGTCAGATCGGCGATCTGCTCAAGGCTGAGAAAGCCGCTGGCGCCCATGCGCGGCATGTTTGCGCAGGCAACCACCGCCTGTGGGTTATAAATGCGCTCGTAGACGGCCTTCACCTCGGCGGGGGCAAAATCGCGGTTTTTGCCGTAGGCGGCCAGACTGGGACCGAGCGTGCCGTAGCTTAGCTCCTTGGGATCGAGCTGATGGCAGGCAAAGCAGTTGCCGCCGTTCTCCGCCCGCGGCGGGTAGTCGGTAAAGCGCATGCCATAGCCGCTTTGCGCCAGCTTCTCCCCCTTCTTCCAGTCGCCCAGCATTTTGCCGTCGACGGGATACTTGATGCTCGCTTTTTCGCGCGCCGTCATGGTGGCGGCGACCGCAGGGGGCGGGTTGTTGCGGTAGAGGCTGCAGGCGGCTTGGGTGGCGTCCTGCACCAGCCGCTGCTGCCAATCGGGCGCCGCCTGTTGCCAACTGTCCTTGATGGCCTTGTCGAGCACGGCGCGATCGAGGTCATGACGGTTCTGGGCCAGCGCGCCGCCGATGGCCACGCCGGCGATGCCGACCCCAACTAGCAGCCGTCGCATGGATCCGCCTCCCTAGCGCTTTAGGCCGGGTGCCGTGATGGCCCCGCCCTTCGCCTGGTTGACGAGATACATGGTCAGCGCCACCGTCACGTCCGAGCCGTAGTCGATGAGCGGCAGGCGCATCTGCCAGTAGCAATCGGCGAGGCGATGTTGCGGGGTCATCACGGTGCCCTGCGAGACCCGGTACGCCGGCCACTCGCCGATCACCTGGCGCGCTTCCTCCGGTTTGCTCAGGTAGGGCAGGGGCTGCAGCCGGATGCGCTTGCCGCTGTCGCCATGGCAGGTGGCGCAGGCGAAATCGAGGGGCCCCTGACGCCGGAAAAACAGCGCCTCGCCCAAGGCCAGCGCCGCGCGCTCCTTGGGATGCTGCAGGGATGGTGCGAAGGTGGCGCCATTGGATTTGCTGGCGATGAAGGTTGTCAGCGCCTCAAGCTCGGTGCCGCTCTGATTGGCCTTGGAGTAGGGGCGCTTCAGGAGCTCGCTCGCCGCAAAGCCCTGCAGCTTTTCCATGCACCACACCAGACGCGACTCCAAATCCATCACCTTGTCGGCGTCCCGGAAGTAGCGCGGCAAGGCCGCGAAGGCGCCGTCGATTTGACCCGGTCCCTTGCCGAGATCGCAGCCCTCAAGGGAGACCTTGTTGGGCCCGCGCGGCTCCCGCCATAAGGCTTCGCCCCGATCGGCATCGAGCTGGCCCGGGTTGGACCAGGGATCGGCCTTCAGCATTTGCCGGTATTTCTCAAGCTCGCGTTCGGTGGCATCGTCGGAGGCGTGCCCCAGCCCCGCCGGGCCGATCGAGGCCAGCGCGAGGGCAAAAGCGGCAAAGAAGCGCTGTCGCCAGGTCATGATCTATGTGTGAAAGCTCCCTGCCCGAGTGTCAATGATTTGGCGAGCCGCCGGCCAACCAAGCTCACCCCTTGCGCATCAAGGCGCCCGGGCCAGCGCCACGATGCCCGGCAGCTCACGCCCTTCCAGCCATTCGAGAAAGGCCCCCCCGGCGGTGGAAACATAGCTGAAGTCCTGCGTCACACCGGCGGCGTTGAGGGCGGCCACGGTGTCGCCGCCGCCGGCGACGGACAACAGCCGCCCGGCCTTGGTAAGCTTGGCAACCGCCCGTGCCAGCGCGATCGTACCCCGCGCGAACGGCTCGACTTCGAAGGCGCCGAGCGGACCGTTCCACAGCAGCGTCTTGGCGCCTTCGATCGCCTCGGTATAACGGGCCACCGTCTTGCCTCCAACGTCGAGGATCATCTGATCGTCGGGGGTGGCAAGCGCCGGCACCGTGTGGGTCGCTACCCCGGCCGCCAACCGTTCGGCAACCACGACATCATCCGGCAGCAAGAGCAGGGCATGGCGCGCTTTCGCCGCGCCGATGATCTCGAGCGCCGTTGGCGTGAGGTCGGGCTCTGCCAACGACCTGCCGATCTTGCCGCCCTGTGCCAGCAAGAAGGTATTGGCCATGCCACCGCCGACGATCAGGATGTCGACCTTGGCAATCAGGTTCTTCAGTACCGAAATTTTGCTCGATACCTTGGCGCCGCCGATCACGGCGGCCGTCGGCCGCTTCGGGTTTTCGAGCACGCTGTTGAGGGCATTGATCTCCTCCAGCAACAGCGGGCCGGCATAGGACGGCAGCAGGCCCGCGAGCGCCGCGGTCGAGGCATGGGCGCGGTGCGCGGCCGAAAAGGCGTCGTTGACGAAGAGGTCCCCGAGGGCGGCCAAGCGCCGAGCAAAGGCGGGATCGTTTTTCTCTTCGCCGCCATGAAACCGCAAGTTCTCCAAGACGGCGATGCCGCCGGCCGGCAGCGCAGAGACGGTCCGCTCGGCCGGCGCGCCGACGCAATCCTCGGCAAAGGCCACGGGCTTGCCCAAGAGCTCGCTCAGCTTGTTGGCCACCGGCGCCAGGCTCAGGCGCGGATCGCGTCCGTCTTGCGGGCGGCCGAAGTGAGAGATGACGATCACGCGCGCGCCGCGGCCTGCCAACTCGGCGAGCCCGGGCAGCAGCCGTTCAAGCCGCGTTGCATCGCTGACTTTGCCGTCCCTGACCGGTACATTGAGATCGGCGCGAACGAGGACGCGCTTGCCCGTGAGGGTGAGACCGGCCGTCGATTCGAGCTTGTCGAAGGTCATGCACGCTTGATCAGTTGGCGGGCCGCCGCGGCGACGTGGCCGGCCGTGATGCCGAAGTGCTCAAACAGCTTGGCGGCGGGCGCCGAGGCGCCAAACCCCGACATGCCGATGAAGCCGCCGTCCTCGCCCAGCCAGCGCTCCCAGCCCTGGTTGACTGCGGCCTCGACGGCCAGACGGGGCGCGCTGCCGAGCACCTGGGCGCGGTAGGCAACACTTTGCCCCGCAAACAGTTCCCAGCAGGGCATCGACACCACCGCTGCCCCGATGCCTTCCTTGGCGAGCGCCTCGCGCGCCTCCATGGCAACGCCAACTTCCGATCCCGTGGCCAACAGCGTCACGTCGCGCGCGCCGGCGGGCGCTTCGGCCAAGATGTAGGCGCCGTTGGCCGACCGGTTCTCCGCCGCCCCGTCGCTGCGCAAGGCGGGCACCGCCTGTCGCGTCAGCGCCAGGATCGACGGCGTCTTGGCGGCCGCCAGCGCCAGCTCCCAGCACTCGGCCACCTCGACGGCATCGGCCGGACGGAACACGTTGAGGTTGGGGATGGCGCGCAGCGCGGCCAGATGCTCGACGGGCTGGTGGGTGGGACCGTCCTCGCCGAGCCCGATGGAATCGTGGGTCATCACATAGATCACGCGCACGCCCATCAGCGCGGAGAGGCGGATCGCCGGGCGGCAATAATCCGTGAAGACGAGGAAGGTGCCGCCGTAGGGTAGGAGGCCGCCGTGCAGCGCCATGCCGTTCATGGCCGCGGCCATGGCGTGCTCGCGGACGCCATAGTGGATGTAGTTGCCGCTGAAATCCTGCGACGTGACCGGCGTGTGGTGCTTGGTGCGGGTGCCGTTGGAGGTCGTGAGATCCGCGGAGCCGCCGATCAGCACGGGCAGGGCGGGCACCAGCCTTTCCAGCACCTTCTGGGAGGCGACGCGCGTGGCAATCTTGGGCGCCGTCGTCGCCAACTCGCCCTTGATCTCGGCGATGGCCTTGGCAAAGGCTTGGCTGCCGATCAGGGCGTCGACATCGGCCAACCGAGCGCCTGGCTGGGCGCGGCCTTCCCAGGCTTGCCGCGCCGCCGCACCGCGGCGTCCAGCGCCGCGCCAGGCGGCGAGCACCGCCTCGGGCAGCTCGAAGGCGGCGTAGGGCCAGCCGAGGTTCTGCCGGGCGCCCTTGATCTCCTCGGCTCCCAACGGCTCCCCGTGCGCGGAGGCTTTACCCTGCTTGCCGGGAGCGCCGAAACCGATGCGGGTCTTGCAGGCGATCAGCTGCGGCCGCTCGGAGCCCTGCGCAGCGGCCAAGGCCGCGCTAATCGCCGCGGGGTCGTGACCATCGATGCTCCTGACGGCCCAGCCAGAGGCCGCAAAGCGCTGCAACTGCTGGTCGGATTGGGCGAGCGTGGTGGGCCCGTCGATGGAAATGGAATTGTCGTCGAAGAGCGCGATCAGCTTGCCGAGCTTGAGGTGGCCGGCGAGCGAGATCGCCTCCTGGCTGATGCCTTCCATCAGGCAACCGTCGCCGACGATCACATAGGTGTGGTGATCGACGATGGCGTCACCGAAGCGTTGATTGAGCAGCCGCTCGGCCAGCGCCATGCCCACGGCATTGGCGAGACCCTGGCCCAAGGGACCGGTCGTGGTTTCGATGCCGGGGGCGTGCCCATATTCGGGATGGCCGGCGGTTTTGGCCCCGAGCTGGCGGAAGTTGCGCAATTCCGCCAGGCTCATGCCGGGAAAGCCCGTGAGATGCAAGAGGGCGTAGAGCAACATCGAGCCGTGGCCCGCCGACAGCACGAAGCGGTCCCGGTCCGGCCATGCGGGATCGCCGGCATCGAACTTCAAGAACTGCGTGAACAGCACGGTGGCGACGTCCGCCATCCCCATCGGCATGCCGGGGTGGCCCGATTTGGCCGCTTCGACGGCATCCATGGCCAGCGCGCGAATGGCATTGGCCAGATCGCTGTGGGCCACGCCCGTTGGCGGGCTCGAGCTTGCCCCCGGCTTCAGCATAAGTCCTCACAAGGTCGTTTTGGCCGATCGCGGCCGAGCATTAGCGGGGGCTGGGCGCCGCGTCTAGGAGCTAGAGGTGGCGCCTCGGCGCGCGGCCCGTCCGGGCCCCTTTGCCGCGGCCGTCCCCTCCCCGTCCCGCGGTCAAAATCTCCGCATTCTCAAGAACTTATAGGGGGGACGAAAATTGGCTGGGGACGGTGCGGGGAGACGGGCCGCGGCGCCGGGCAAAAGTGCGGGCCGCGGGGGGGCAATAGCTTAATTTTTTTCCAGGTGCTCCATCGGATCGACCGGCCTTGAGCCCTGGCGCAGCTCGAAGTGTAGCTGCGGCTGATCGACCGATCCGGTCTTGCCGGCCTTGGCGATCACCTGACCTCGGCGCACGACATCATCGCGCTTGACCAGCAGCTGATCGTTGTGGGCGTAGGCCGAGACCCAGCCGTTGTCGTGGCGGATCAGGACCAGGTTGCCGTAGCCTTTGAGCTCGTTGCCGGCGTAGGCAACCTTGCCCGCCTCGCTCGCGTGCACTTCGGCGCCCTGCGGCAGGGCCAAATTGATGCCATCGTTGTGCGTGCCATCGGGACGCCGGCCGTAGGCGGCGATCACGCGCCCGCGCGCCGGCCAGCGGAAGCGGCCGCCCATGGCTTCGCTGCCGGCGGGGCCGGCCGGGGCCGCGGCGGCAACCGGGTCGGCGTCCGACACCTGATCGCTGCGCGAGGCAACCAGCTTTCGCTCGTTGGGTGCATTGATGATTTTGGCGGCGGTGGGCGCATCCTGGGCCAGCTCGCGGCCTGGCGTCGGCGCCGCCGCGGGCGCTGCCGCCGTGCCTGGCACCTGCAAGGTCGTTCCGACCTTCACCCGCATTGGGTTGTCGATACCGTTGGCGCGCTGGAGCTCGGCCAGGCTGACCCGGTGCTGGCGGGCAATGCCGTAAAGGGACTCTCCGGCCTTGATGGTGTGGCGCCCCTCCCAGCCGCTGGCGGCCGGAGCGGGCGCGGGCGAACCTGCGGTGAGGGCCGGCGATGGAGCAGCCGCGACCGGGCCGGCATCGAGGCCCGGGGCTGTCACCGGCACCTGGGCGACGGGCACCAGCGCCACGGTCGGCCTGCTGCGGGCCTCGCGCCGGGCCTGCCTGGCGAGCGTGCCCGCGGGCAGCACGATCTGCTGGCCCGGCTTGAGGCTCGTGCCGTGATGCAGGCCGTTGGCCTCGATAAGATCGGCAAGGGCCACGCCGTAGCGTTTGGAGAGGCCGTAGAGCGTATCGCCCTGCTCGACCTGGATGGTGTCGCCGGTCGCGGGCGTGCCCGCGCTTGGCGGCGCCGCCTCGCGGCGCGCGAGTGCGGCGCGCTCGGGGGCGGCGGCGGGTGCCAGCGCCGGTCGCGAACGCTCGGGCGCATAGGCGGCAGCATTTTGCGGCGCCGACCGGGGCTCCGGCAGCAGCGGCGGCAACGTGCTCGATTGCGCTAGCCCGTCGCGGGCACTGGCGAGCCGCTCGCCGCGGTCCCTTTCCGCGTAGACGTTGGCCGGCGGGGCATCGACGGCGCCGACGCCGCGCGGTGGGCCGCCGGGGGGCACATCGAAGCTCTGCCGCTGTGCGTAGCCCGGCGATCCCGGCAGCGCACCGGTTGGGGCGCTGGTTTCGGCGAGGCTGCCGGCTGGGAAATCGAAACGGGTCACGTCGGCGCTACAGGCGCCCACGGACAAGCAAGCGGCAGCCGCAAGCGCCCGGCCGACGTGGGCCTGGGCCAAGGCGGAGCGCCAACGCGCGTTACTCGACATGGGATACACCTCTTTACTCCCATGCTCCATTAACCCTTAACGAGTTAAGGGGCCGTTAACGGACCGTTTCGAATCGCGCGAAAAGCGGCGGCGGCTCGGCGCCAGCGAAGTGCGACGCGGCTTTGCCGTGGGGGAGCCGCGGTGCCGCCTTGGCCCGGGCGCCCGGCGCTGGGGCCGCCTCAGCCCGGTTCGGACTCAAGCAGGCTTTTTAGCGTTTGGCGCAAACTATGATGCGTGAGGTCCAGATCGAGCGGCGTGACGGAAATGCGTCCGGCATAAATGGCGCGCAGATCGCTGCCCTCCGATGCCACCGAGCGGCGGCGCTCGAAGGCAAGCCAGTAGTAGGGATTGCCCCAGGTATCCTGCCGCTCCTCGATGTGCAGCAAGCCTGGATCGCGGCGGCCCTGACCCGTGACGCTCACACCGGCGACGTCGTTGGGTTCGCGGTCGGGGAAGTTGATGTTCATGGTGGTCGACGGCGGCCATTCGGTCGCCAGCAACTTGCGAATGAGGCCCGGCGCGTGGGCGATGGCGGTTTGCCAGCGCACGCCCTTGCCGGGCTCGAAGCCATAGGCCTGCGACAGCGCGATGGAACGGATGCCGAGAATGGTGCCCTCGAAGGCGCCGGCGATGGTGCCCGAGTAGGTGACATCCTCGGCCATATTGCCGCCGCGGTTGACGCCGGACAGGATCAGGTCGGGCGGGGCATCCTTGAGAACATGGCGCACGCCCATGATGACGCTATCGGTGGGCGTACCGCGAATGGCGAAGGCACGTTCGTCGACCGGCCGCATGCGCAAGGGCTCGTGCAAGGTGAGCGAGTGACTGGCGCCGGACTGATTGGTTTCGGGGGCGAAGACCCAGATATCATCGCTGAGTTGGCGAGCGATCTCGCGCAAGGCGTGCAGGCCGGGAGCATCGATGCCGTCGTCGTTGGTCAACAGAATGCGCATGCCGCAACTCTATAGCGCCATGCCTGGGACGCAACGCCTTAGAGGCGACCAGGCGGGCCCAGGCAAGGCACAAAAGCGCGCCCTGGGCCGGCGCCGGCCTCAACGAGGCGGCGGGGCATGCGGGCTATAGCGCCGCGGCGCGATCACGGTTTCTCAATCCGGTTCTGCCCGCCCATGTACGGCACCAGCGCTTCGGGAATCGCCACGGAACCATCCGGCTGCTGATAGTTTTCCAGGATGGCAATCAGCGTGCGCCCAACCGCCAAACCGGAGCCGTTGAGTGTGTGCAGGTATTCCGGTTTGCCGCCCTTGCGCCGATAGCGGGCGTCCATGCGGCGCGCCTGGAAATCGCCGCACACGGAACAGGACGAAATCTCGCGATAGGTGTGTTGGCCGGGCAGCCAAACTTCGATGTCATAGGTCTTCTGCGCCGCGAATCCCAGATCGCCGCCGCACAGCAGCATGACGCGATAGGCAAGGCCCAACCGCTTCAGCACTTCTTCGGCACACGCCGTCATGCGCTCGTGCTCGGCCAGGCTGCTTTCCGGCGTGGTGATCGACACCAGCTCGACCTTGGAAAACTGGTGCTGGCGGATCATGCCGCGCGTGTCCTTGCCGGCGGCGCCGGCCTCCGACCTAAAGCATGGCGTCCAGGCGGTGAGACGCAACGGCAGCTCGGCTTCAGCGATGATCTCATCACGCACGAAATTGGTGAGCGCAACCTCTGCGGTGGGGATCAACCACAGCCGCTGACTTGCATTGCGCCGAAGCTCTGCCGCCGCGACCTCGGTCATATCCTCGCCGCTGGCGGCAAGCGCGGCACGCAACTCGACCGCAAGATCGCGGCCCGTGCCGCCTTTGCCGTCGCTTGGACCGTTGGCGACCGCTAGGCGGGCGAGCACCTGCTCGAGCCGGCTCTGCATGGCCGTGTGCATCGCCGCGGCCACCGCACGTGCCACCTCTAGTTCGCTCAGCCGCGTCTGAAACAGGTCGTCGATGAACTTGGGGAGATTGCCGGTGCCGTAGGCGGTATCGTCACGCACCAACAGCGGCGGGTTGCACTCGCGATAGCCGCCGATGCCATTGCGCTCCGGCGCCGTGTGTAGATCGAGCATGAAGGCGGCTAGCGCCCGCTCCATGCGCGCCAAGGCGCCTTTCAGCACAACGAAACGCGCGCCGGACAACTTTGCCGCGGTCTCGAAATCCATCAGTCCCAGCGCTTCGCCGATCTCGAAATGTTGCATCGGCTGGTTCGTCCACCCGAGCTTGCGCGGCTCGCCGACACGCCGCACCTCCCGGTTGGCCTTTTCGTCGGCGCCGAACGGCACTTCGTCCAGCGGCAGGTTGGGAATAACCTCGAGGGCCTGCTGCAGATTGGCGTCGGCCAGGCGCTGCTCGTCGGCACCCTGGGCCAGCTCGTCCTTCAGCGCCGCCACCTCGGCCATCAACCGCGTGGCGGCCGCCTCGTCCTTGGCGGCTTTGGCCTTGCCGATTTCCTTGGAGGCGGCATTGCGGCGCGCCTGCGCCTCCTGCAGACGGGTGATGATTTTGCGCCGGGCCTCGTCGAGCGCGATCAGCTGCGCGGCGGCGGCAACGTCGCCGCCGGGATGGAGGCCGCGCTTGCGCATGCCCGCGTCGAATTGGGCCGCATTGTCGCGTATCCACCTGATATCAAACACGGGGAGCGATCCGCCTTGCGCTGAAGATGACCGCGCTCGAATGGGCGTGTGCTATACGATTGCGGTCGATTAATCCAGCGCTTGGCGGCCCCGCGTGGCCGCGCCGATGGGGCGCTCGGCCTGAGGCTGGGGGTCGTGGCGCGTGGGGTCCCTGGCCCGACGCCTGCGACGCGCGAGGTTGGGGCGCCATGTGTGTGGGGGGACTGCCCCCATGAGCCCGGCCGCCGCCTGGCAGGAAAGACGCCGCCGCCGGGCGCCAACGGGGTGCACAAGATCGCAGCCTTGCGGGGAGCATCGCAGCTTTGCGGGGAGCCAAGCGCGCGCCATCATGGCAGGTGCGGGGCGCGGACCTTGCCAGCGCCATAGCAGGCGCGTCATGGCCGGCGTGTCATGGCCGGCGTGTCATGGGCAGGGCATGTCATGGCAGGCATGTCATTGGCAAGCATGTCATTGGGCAGGCATGGTCATGGGTAGGCGGGGGCGGGGCTTGCACCGCCGCCTGGCAACGTCAACCCGTTGCGGCCTGCGCCGCGGCTTCCTTCTCGAGCCGCGACTTCTCCACCCGCGCCACGGCAAAGATCGCCGCCTCGTAGAGCACGATGGTCGGCAAGGCCATGGCGACCATGCTGAAGGGGTCGGGTGGGGACAAGATGCCCGCTGCCGCGGTAATGGCCACGATGGCGTAGCGGCGGAAACTGCGCAAGTTGTCGGCACCAATGATGCCGGCCTGCGCCAGCAGGGTGAGCACCACCGGCAACTGAAACATGATGCCGAAGCCCAGGATCAGCGTCATGATCAAGGACAGGTATTCGCTGACGCGAGCCTGCAGGTGGATCTCGACCTGGCCGCCGGTCTGTTCCATCGACAGGAAGAACTTCATCGCCAGCGGCATGACGACAAAGTAGACCACCATGGCGCCAAGGATGAACAGTATGAAGGTCCACAGCAGGTAGGGGCGAAAGGCTTCCCGCTCGTTCTTGTAAAGCCCAGGGGCGACGAACTTGTAGGCTTGGTAGGCGATCAGTGGGAAGGCGAGGAAGACGGCGCCAAACAGGGCGAGCTTCAGCTTGGTGAAGAAAAACTCGTGCGGGGCCGTGTAGATCATTTCAATCTTTTGCCCCTCGCCGCGCGCCACCTGGTAGGGCCACACCAGCAGATTGTAGATATTGGTGGCGAAGGCGAAGCACACGAAAAAGCCGATACCGATGCCGATCAGCGCATAGATCATGCGTTGTCTCAGCTCGATCAGGTGCTCCATCAAGGGCGCCTTGGAGGCTTCGATTTCGTCGTGTCCCTCGCGGTTGACCGTGTCCTGCATGGCGAGGTCACGCTCCGCTTTTTTCGACCTGCGGCGCCGCCGCGTGCTGGCTCTCGCTCACGGGCTGGCCCTCGGGTATGGCCGGCGCAGGTGCCGCGGCGCCGCCGAGCTCGGCATTCTCGGCGCCGCCGTTCAGCGGCCTCGGCTCCGCCTCAGCCGGCGCCGGCTCGGGGGATGGCGCTGGCGGCGCTGCGGCCGCTGCGCCGGTGGGAGCATCGAGCGCCGCATTCACGCTCTCCTTGGCCTGCGCCCAGTCTTTTTCCACCGATTGCTCGGCCGCGCGCATGCTCTGCTCCGCTTCGCGGCCCAGCGATTCCACGTCTCGTTTGAGGTCTGCAAACTCCGACTCGCGCATGGCTTCGTCGAATTGGGCGCGAAACTCCGCCGCCTGCCGTTTGATGATGCCGACGTACTTGCCAATTGTGCGCAGGAGTGCGGGCAGATCTTTCGGGCCGATGACGAGGAGCGCCACGATGCCGAGGATCAAGAGTTTGCTGGAGGTAATGTCGAACATCGGCTCAACCTAATCGCATGGGAGCGCGAGGCAAACTCTCAAAGGCCGTGCCGAGGCGGCGTCGGTGCCTGCGGCGATCGACCCAACAGCCTCTGCTTCAGCCGACCTTGTTGGCCTGCACGCTGGCGGGCTCGGCCGGCTTGGCGGGCCCACCGTCGATCGACTTGGGCGGGGCGTCGCTACGGGCCGTATCGTCCTTCTGCGCCTCCTCGTCCTCCGCCATGCCCTTTTTGAAGCTTTTGATGCCCTTGGCAACGTCCCCCATGATCGAGGATATCTTGCCGCTGCCCCCGAACATCAATAGGGCAACGGCCAGAAACAGCAGCCAATGCCAAATGCTCAAGCTACCCATTCGCTTGCTCCTCTCGCAGCCACGCTGCATACGCTCGGGGTTTGCCGCACTATCGCAGAAAGGACCGGTGGGGGCAAGGTTGCCACACCGCTTGTATCTGCGCCTATGCCATTGAAATCAGGGTCTTTCCTGCTCGCGCGGGATTAATTCGACGTCATCTGCAGCGGCTGATGCATTGGCTAACTGGGCAGGAAAGACGAGCACGCTTTCCGGCGCGACGGCGACGGAGACCTCCTGGCCCTCCGGCGGCTGCTCGCCTTCGCGCACGAGGGTCAGCAACGGCCGCTCGAACCCCTCCACCGCCACCTCCAGCAGCGCCAAATCGCCCAGGAACCGTGCGCGCAGCACCCGCCCCGGCAAGCCGGCGCCGACGCCGCCAAGCCGAATGGCGCGCCGGCGGATGCACAAAATTGCCTCTTCATCCTCGTGCAGCCCCGGCACGGCGAAGGCACCGATCGGCGTGCGCAGCGCCCCGTCCTCAACCCGGTAGGGGATTTCATTGATCTCCGAGAAGAGCCGCGCCACGAACAGGTCGGCCGGGTTGCGGTAAAGCTCTTCGGCGGTGCCCGCCTGCACCAGCCGTCCCGCGCGCATGATGGCGATGCGATCGCCGAGGCGGATCGCCTCGGCGGGGGCGTGGGTGACGATCAGGCAGGTGGCGCGGGTCTCCCGCAACAGGGTCAAGGTCTCTTCCTGCAGGCGCTCGCGCAGCTGCACGTCGAGCCCCGAGAACGGCTCATCCATCAGCATCACGGCTGGGCGCGGCACGATGGCGCGCGCCAGCGCGACGCGCTGCTGCTCGCCCCCCGACAGGGTGTGGGGATAGTCATCGGCATAGCGCGAGAGGCCGACGCGGGCGAGCGCGGCGGCGGCTTCGCGGCGGGCATCCTCGCGCGGCAGCGCCCTGAGACCAAAGGCCACGTTCTCGATGATGGTCAGGTGCGGGAACAGCGCGAAATCCTGAAACATCAAACCGACGTTGCGTTGTTCGGGCGGCACGAAGCGCTGGGCCCCCGCAACCTCGCGATCGTTGATCAAGACGCGTCCGGCGGTCGGCCTTTCGATTCCGGAGGCGACGCGCAAGAGCGTGGTCTTGCCGCAGCCCGATGGCCCAAGCAGGCACACCACCTCGGCGGGAGCAACATCGAAGGAAAAGCCGTCGAGCGCGGCGGTGGCCTCGAAGCGACGCTCGAGCCGATCGAAGGTCAGCCGCGCGGCGATCGTTGCCGCGGCCCTGCCCGGACCGGCCAGGCCGCCGACAGCGGCACCGCCTCTCGCTTTCAGCCGAGGAGGGAAGATCACGCCCGCGCCCTTGCCGTGCCACGAGCGCGCACGCGCTCGCCGGCGAAACCCAAAGCCAATTGCCGAGGTATCCTAACTTGAGCCCGTCTGCTAGCGAAAGGCCGGGCCGAAACCCCTTTTGTCGCCGCGGCGCTGCCGGGTGTGGGCCCGAGGCCGCACGAGGGCCGCCCATTAAGGCAAGGGATGGGCTACCCCCTTTCAGGCGCGCGCGGGAGACGGGGCGCCAACGCGGCGCCATCGATCAGGCGGCCCCGCGTGGGGGGCCATCCTCGCCATCGTCCTCGCCATCTTGCTCGAAGGCAAGCAGGCCGAGCGCTGGTTCTTCCTCTGCCGCATCGAGGGCAACCTCGTCCGGCATCAGGGCGGCGGCGTCGGTCGGCTCGGGCACGGTGAAGCCCGGCGGCAAGTTGCTGTCGAGCAACCCCGCGCCCTTGAGCTCGGCCAGTCCGGGCAAATCCTTGATGGCGTCGAGCCCGAAGTGATCGAGGAACTGCTCCGTGGTGCCGTAGGTGATGGGACGTCCCGGTGCACGACGGCGTCCCCTGAGACGCACCCAGCCCACCTCCATCAACACGTCGAGGGTGCCCGGCGAGACCGCCACGCCGCGGATATCTTCGATCTCGGCGCGGGTCACCGGCTGATGGTAGGCGATGATCGCCAGGGTCTCCATGGCTGGCTTGGACAGACGGCGCTGCTCGGTGGCATGCCGCTCCAAGAGATAGGAGAGGTCCTCCGCCGTGCGGAACGACCACTTGCCCGCCACGCGCACCAGGTTGACGCCGCGGCTGGCATAAAAGCCCTTGAGCTCGTCCAGCAGCGCCGCCACGTCGTCATTTATTTTCAGGTGTGTTGCCAAGTAGGCCTCGGCCAGCGGCTCGGAGGCGGCGAACAGCAGGGCCTCCAGAATGCGCAGCTGCTCACGCCGATCCGCCGAGGGCAGTTGGGCGACATTGGAGGGCAGTCCCCGCCACCCCTCGTGCGCCAACACCTCGCTGGCATCGAAGCCGCCTTCGGCGGCCGCCTCGCGGCGGTCGTCTTCGGGCCTCGTCTCGGACGGCCGCACCGAGAGCTTCGGCGGAACCATTGGTGTCCTCTTGTTTTTCTGCAGTGTTCTAGCTCCGACGCCACTCGCCTCAAGTTACGCGCTGCCATTGCGCCCCGTCTTCGCGCTTGCGCACATAGATGGGGGCAAAGGGCTGCGCCTGCGAGAGCTCCACCAGCCCATCGCGCGCCATCTCCAGCGTGGCTCCGAACGAGCTTGCCAGCGCCGTGCGCGCGATGTCCGGCGCGGCACCGTACTGCTCCAGAAACAGGTCGAGCTGCACCCAGCTCGCATCGCACTTGCCCACCAGAGCCTGTAAGCGCTCGCGCGCCTCTTTGATCGACCACACCACGCGCCGCGGCACCACGTGCACGCGCTTGATCGTGCGCTTGCGCTGCTCCGCATAGGCCTTGAGCAAATCGTAGATGGCGGCCGTGAATTGGCGCACCCTGATGGTGCGCACGCCTTCGGGCATGCCGCGCCCGAAGACGTCGCGGCCGAGGCGCTTGCGCGTCATCAAGGTGGCCGCGGCCCCGCGCATGGCTTCCAGCCTTTGCAGCCGGAAAGCCAACCGCGCCGCCAATTCCTCGCCGGTGGGCTGGTCGTCGCCGGCGCTGTCGCGCGGCAGCAGCAGGCGACTTTTGAGGTAGGCGAGCCAGGCCGCCATCACCAGGTAGTCGGCGGCGAGTTCAAGTCGCAGCTGCTGCGCCTGGGTAATGAAGCAGAGGTACTGTTCCGCCAGCGCCAACACCGAAATTTTGGCGAGATCGACCTTTTGCGTGCGTGCCAAAATCAAGAGCACGTCGAGCGGTCCCTCGAAGCCATCGAGGGCGACCACCAGCGCCTCCTCGTCGCGAGGGATCTCGTCGGAGGCCTCCCAGGACTCCAGATCTGCGTGCGGCCCCATTGCCGCGACCGCGCTGTTGGCGCCGGGCTCGATCACGGCGTCTGACCGGTGGATAAACTGTGCATCATCGGGGCAGCCTATACTGATTCAGGCGTCGGCGCGCAAAACCTCGGCGAGGCAAGCCTCGGCCGTGGCCACGTCCAGCGCCTGCTGTGGCCCAATGGCGGCGCAGGCGCGCTCGAAGCGGGCCTGCGAACGCCCCGCGAGTGGGGGCACGATGGCGGCCACGGCCTCCATCTCGGCAAAATCGCCGTTGCACAACAGCGCCACGTCGGACCCCGCCTGCAGCACCGCTTGGGCTCGTTGCGGCATACTGCCCGAGAGGGCCGCCATGCCCAAGTCGTCGCTCATGAGCAGGCCGTCGAAGCCGATGCTGCCGCGGATCACCTCGCGCGTCAGGCGCGCGGAAATGCTGGCGGGCGCCGCGGCATCGACGGCAGGAAACACCACATGGGCCGTCATCGCCGCCGGCAGATCGGCGAGCGCCCGGAAGGGCACGAAATCGGAGGCCTCGAGATCGGCGCGGGTCGCGGCCACGGTGGGCAACTCCAAATGGCTGTCCTTGGTCGCCCGGCCATGCCCAGGGATGTGCTTGATGACCGGCAGCACGCCGCCGGCGAGCAAACCCTCCGCCACCGCCCGGCCGAGTGCCACGACGCGGTCGGGCGTGGCTCCATAGGCCCGATCCCCAATGATCGTGTGCCCACCGGGAAGGGCGAGGTCCAGGACCGGGGCACAGCTGGTGTTGATACCCAAGGCGACGAGGTCCAGGGCCGCCAGTTGCGCGGCAAAGCGCGCCGCGCGGACGGCCCCGGCCGGGTCGCGCGCCCAGGCCGCGCCATATCGCGCCGCCGCCGGTCGGTCGCGCCAGTGGGGTGGCGTCAGGCGCTGTACGCGCCCCCCCTCCTGATCGATCAGCACCAAAAAGTCCTGCGCGCCGACGGCCGTGCGCGCCGCCCCGATCAACCGGCGTACCTGTTCCGGCTCGAGAATATTGCGCTTGAACAAGATGATACCGCAGGGGCGCGCCGCCCTCAGCAGGGCGGCTTCGTGGGGGGCCAGCTCTAGGCCCGCCAAGCCTGTGACGAACGCTGATTGCATCGGGATCCCATCGTGCATCGCGGGCTGGGATCCCGCGCCGCCCGGCTTGGTTCCCGTGCCGCTAGTAGGCCGTTACCCAACAGCCGACATAGCCGGCCGCCTTTAGCTGCGAACATATACCCGATGCCGCATCGCGCGATACCGGCGGACCGACGACGGCCCGATACCAAATGCCCTTGTCGCCGAGATTGGCCTCCTGCACGTCGGGCGTCTTGCTCGAGAGCACGTCACCGTACTTTTGCTGCAGGTCGGCGAAGGCCTTAAGCGCATCCATACGCGATTTTTGCGAGGAGAGCACGGCCACATAGCCGGTGGTGCTGGCCGTCGTGACCGCCGAGGCGACCTTTGGCGGAGCCGGCTCCCGCGCAGGCGGCGGCGCTGCGGCTGCGACTTTGCGGGCCGGAGCCGGGGCCGCTTCGGCGGCAACCGCGGGTGCTGCCGGTGGCGGAGCGGCGACAACCCGGACCGGAGGCGCTGCCACCGGCGCCTCCGCCCGCGCCACGGTCGCTTGCGGTGGCGGGGCCGATGGGATTTGGACACGCGCGGGCGGGGCAGCCGAGCCGGGCGGGCCGACATTGTCGAGCGTAATGCCGGGCACGGCCGCGGCCGAGCCGCCGGATCCACCGGCGGGTGAGATTGGAATGGAGCGCACGCGGCGGGGCGCGTTGGGGTCCTCGTTGGCGCGCTCGTCGGCGTTGCGCTGGCCGCCGCCCTCCTCATCGAGGCGGTTGAGCAGCTTCTTGTCGGTGTGGGCGAACTCTTTGCCACCGGACAAGGACGGCTTCACCTTGCTCGGACCGGGGTCGGTGACTTTGACGACGGGGGCGCGCGTTGGCGTGGCGATGAACGTCTTGTAGGTATAGGCCATGGCGCCGCCAAGCCCGATGGCGCCGATGAGCGCTCCGGCGATTACTAGCCCGCGCCGTCCACGCCGCGGTTCATCGCCCTCCTCATCCATCGGCTCATACTCGCCGTCCGCCTCCGCATAGCCGTCCCGGGCAGCATATTGGTGGCGGAAGGGACCGTCGGCGGAGCCCGCAAACGGCGGCGCGTCGGCATAGCCGCGCGGCTCGCCACCCGTCGGCAGGTAGCTGCCAAGATCATAGTGGCCGGCATCGTGCATCTGCTGGCCGTCCCACTGCGGGGCGGCGGCCGGCGGGGACGCCGGCTGCAGGCGATCGAAGGGCAGGGCCCCGCTCGCGGGCTGCAGGGGATAGCCTTGGTTTAGGTCGGGCTCGGGCTGCGGAAAATAGTAGCCCTGACTGTGCTGCGGCGGATGGCCGGCGTGCGGGGCATAGCCTTGCTGGTGAGGATCGGCGCCCGGCGGCGACGGCCACCCCGATTGCCCGGCAGCGTATTGATCCTCATCCGCTGCCGACCGGCGCCCCGGCGCCCGCGGCTGTGCAACTGGACCGTTTCGCGACATGCGCGGCTTCCCCTCAACGCGTTGCCCGCTCGCCCCCTGCGAATCACAACTCTACCGCATCTCAACTGGCGCGTGTACGCCGAGAATCGCCAAGCCCGTCGCCAGCACCTGCTGGTTGGCGAGGATAAGCGCGAGGCGCGCGGTGGTCAGCGTCCCATCGGCCGCCTGAATAAATCGCAAATGTGGCATTTCATTGCCCTTGGTCCATTGGGCGTGAAAAGCCGAAGCTAAATCATAGAGATAGAAGGCCAGGCGGTGCGGCTCATGGCTCCTGGCCGCGGCCGTCAGCACGACCGGAAAGGTGGCGAGTTTGCGCATCAGGTCGATCTCGCCGGGATCGGTCAGGCGGGCCAGGTCGGCCTGAAGCAGGTCTGGGGAGGGCTCGCCCAAGTGCGGGAAGACTTCCCTCACGTTGCGGAAGACCGACTTGGCGCGCGTGTGCGCATACTGCACATAAAAGACCGGGTTATCCTTGGATTGCTCGAGCACCTTGGCGAGGTCGAAATCCAGCGGGGCGTCGTTTTTGCGATAAAGCATCATGAAGCGCACGGGGTCGCGGCCCACTTCCTCGACCACGTCGCGCAAGGTCACGAAGGTGCCCGAGCGCTTCGACATCCGCACCGGTTCGCCGGCGCGCAACAGCTTGACCAGCTGGCACACCTTGATGTCGAGATCGGCTTTGCCCTCCGAGAGCGCCGTGACAGCGGCGCGCATGCGGGAGATGTAGCCAACGTGATCGGCGCCGAACACGTTGATTAAGTGCAGGAACCCCCGCGCCAATTTGTTGTGATGGTAGGCGAGGTCCGAGGCGAAATAGGTGTAGCTGCCGTCGGACTTTTGCAGGGCGCGATCGACGTCGTCACCGAAGGCCGTCGAGCGGAACAAGGTTTGCTCGCGGTCCTCCCAATCGGCCTCATCGTGGCCCTTGGGTTTCGGCAGCCGGCCCTCGAAAATCATGCCCTTGGCGCGCAATTCGTCGATGCTGACCTTGACTTCATCGTGCCCGCACTGGGTCAGCGAGCGTTCGGAAAAGAAGACGTCGTGATGAATATTGAGCGCCGCCAGATCGTCCTTGATGGCGGCCAGCATTGCCGCCACGGCTTCCTCGCGCACCACGGGCAGCCAGCGCTCCTCGGCGAGGTCGAGCAAGCTGCGGCCATGCAGCGCGGCGAGCCGCGCCCCGACGGGCTTGAGATAGTCGCCAGGATAAAGCCCGGCCGGAATTGGGCCGATCTCTTCGCCGAGGGCTTCGCGGTAGCGCAAAAAGGCGGAGCGGGCGAGGCTGTCGACCTGGGCGCCGGCATCATTGATGTAGTATTCGCGCGTGACGTCGTAGTTGACGAAGGCCAAGAGGTTGGCCAGTGCATCGCCGAACACGGCGCCGCGGCAATGGCCCACGTGCATCGGTCCGGTGGGATTGGCGGACACGTATTCGATGTTGAGGCGCTGGCCGTCACCGACATTGGTGCGCCCATAGGCATCGCCTTCTTTCAGGATTTGGGCCACCACGCCCTGCCAAAAGCGTGGCGCGAACGTCAGATTGACGAAGCCCGGCCCGGCGATTTCGACCTTGGCGATATCCGGCGCGTCCGCCAGCTTGGCGGCGAGTTTCTCGGCGATGTCGCGCGGTTTCATGCGCGCGGGCTTGGCCAACACCATGGCGGCGTTGGAGGCCAGCTCGCCGTGGGCGGCATCGCGCGGCGGGGCGACCTCGGTGGCGGCGAAGTCGAGACCCGGGCGCAGGATGCCCTCGCGCTCCAGCGCCTTGAGCGCGGCCACGATCCGGCTTTGCACGAGGGCATGGGCGTTCATGGGCTTAGTCCAATCGATCTGGGGCTCGGCGTCCCGCCCCTTATGGGGCGCGGGCCGACTAACGCAATTCCGGCGTAGCGTCAAACAGCCGACGATGTTCCTTGATGGCGAAGCGATCGGTCATGCCGGCAACGAAATCGGCAACGATCGCGGCACGTGCGCCGCTGCTTGCCGCCTGCGCCGCCTCGCCCAGCGCACCCGACATCTCTTCCGGTTGGCGCAGGTAGCGCGCAAAGAGGTCGCCGACGATGGCCTCGGCATCGCGCATGACCCGCATGACCCGCGGGTGGCGGTAGACGTTGGCATAAAGATAGGCCTTGAGGCCCTCGGCCTGCGCCGCAATGCGCTCGGACTGGGCAACCATGGCGCGATCGGCCGAGCGCACGGCCGCCAGGCTCGGCTGGGGTAAGCCGGCGAGCCGGCGCCGCGATTCGGCCACCCCATCTTCGATCATGGCCGTGATCATGCGCCGGTTGATCTCATAGATGAGGCGCTGGGTGTCGATATTTTTGCGCGGCACGTCATCGAGAAAGCGGCCAACCAGGGCGACATTGGCCAACTCCTCGATCCGGAGCAGGCCGGCGCGCAGGCCATCATCGAGGTCATGGCTATCATAGGCGATATCGTCGGCGATGGCCGCAACTTGGGCTTCGGCGGGAGCAAATGCGGGCAGATGCAGTTTGCTCTCGACGCCGCTGTCGGCGATGGCTTTGCGGAGGGTGGGCGCCTGGGGCTCTGCCTGCGGCAACGGTCCATTGTGCTTGGCCAAGCCCTCGAGCGTCTCGAAGGTCAAATTCAGGCCGTCGAAACTCGCATACTTGCGCTCGAGCCGCGTCACCACCTTGAAGCTCTGGGCGTTGTGATCGAACCCGCCCCAGGCCGCCATTGCCGCCGCCAGCGCCCGTTCGCCGGCGTGGCCGAAGGGCGGATGCCCCAAGTCGTGCGCCAGCGCCAGGGCTTCGGCGAGATCCTCATCCAGCCAGAGCAGGCGCGCGATGGCGCGGGCGATCTGGGCCACTTCCAGGCTATGGGTCAGCCGCGTGCGGTAGTGGTCGCCTTCGTGAAAAATGAACACCTGCGTCTTGTAGGTGAGGCGGCGGAAAGAGGTGGCGTGCACGATCCGGTCGCGATCGCGCTGGAAGGGGGTGCGCATGGGACAGGCGGGTTCGCGATAAAGCCGCCCGGCGCTCAAGTCCGGGTGCGTGGCATAGGGGGCCAGAGCGCGCCGCGCCGGCGCCCAGGCCATCGCCGCCCCCGCCGCCGCATCGATCATCGCCTTGGCCATGCGCGCATCCCGGATTTGACAAGCCCCCGCGCCGTCCTATCTTCCATTGAGGTGGGTTCAAGAATCGGGCCCAAGCATAGTCGATTGGCCGCGCCGGCCAAAACCGATGCCAGCAAAGTGATGCAAAAGCGATGGAACATCTGAAAGTTACCATGTCGGAGCGCGCGGCCCGGCGCATTGCCGAGATCGTCGCCGGCGAGCCCGACAAGCCGCTTTTGCGGGTCAGCGTCGAAGGCGGCGGCTGCTCTGGCTTTCAATACAAGTTCGACCTGGTGGGCGCCTCGGAGGCGGATGATCTGTTGATTGAGCGTGGCGGTGCGCGCGTGCTCATCGATCGGGTCTCGCTTGAGTATCTGGCGGGTTCCGAAATCGACTTCGTCGACGACCTGATCGGCTCCTCCTTCAAGGTCATCAATCCGAATGCGACCGCTTCGTGCGGCTGCGGCACCAGTTTTTCCATCTGATTGCTGACCAGGTTCTGCCTCTGACCGCTTGCATAAAGTAGGTCGCGCCGCGCCCTCGGGGCGCGTTGGCGCGGGGGCGCGGCCGCCACTTTTTCACCGCATCTTCAGCGTCTTTCCCGCCTGGGGACCGCGCCGCACGGCATGGCGAATGTGAGCAAAGGGGGAAGACGTTGCGCATTAGGGGACTAAGCGCCTGGGTTGGCTTGGCTGGCATTGTCTTGGGGATGCCGGCCGGCGCGCAAACCGCGCTCGACAAGCGCATGCAAGCGCTCGAGCCGCACACGCGAATGATACAGCTGTGCAATCTGTCCGGTCTGGAAACCTTCGCCAAGGACAAGAAGGTGGCCAAGGTCGATCGCGTCCGGATCGACGCGCTGGCGCAGCCGACGGTGGAAAGCAATGTTGCCCGCGGCGCCGGCGGCGCCGTCCGCACGGGAGGGCACTGGTACAAGTTCAGCTACCGCTGCGTGCTGACCAACGATCGCATGCGGGCAACACACTTCAGCTATGTCTTGGAACGCGAGATTCCCAAGGCGCAGTGGGAAAAATTCAACCTGTTTTGACGGGCCGGCGCCGGGCTCGCGATCGAGCCCGGCCATTATCGCGGTGCCGTTTGGGCTCATGCCGTTTGGGCCCCATGCCGCTTGACCCCATGCCGCTTGACCCCCATGCCGCTTGACCCCAAGAGCGGGCTAGTGTGCAAAGGGGCATGCGCATCGCGACCTGGAACATCAATGGCGCCAAGGCACGGCTCGAGGGCGCCCTCACCTGGCTCAAGGAGACCGATCCGGACGTCGCCTGCTTCCAGGAGATCAAATCCACGGACGAGGCCTTTCCTGCGGCTTTTTTCGAAGAGCTCGGCTACCACTTGGCGGTGCACGGGCAGAAAGGTTTCAACGGCGTTGCCGTGCTGAGCAAACGCCGCTTCGACGAGGTCGTGGTGCGCGGGCTGCCCGGCGACGCGGCCGATGCGCACGCGCGCTACATCGAGGTGGTGGTGCCGAACGGCGGGGGTGCCGTGCGCATCGGCAACCTCTATCTCCCCAACGGCAATCCGATCGGAACCGACCGCTTTGCCTACAAGCTCGCCTGGATGCGGCGCTTCGAGGCGCGGGCGCGCGAGCTGTTGTGCCTGGAAGAGCCATTTCTGCTGATGGGCGACTATAACGTCATCCCGGAACCTGCCGACGCCAAAAACCCCGACGCCTGGCGCGAGGACGCCCTGTTCCAACCGGAAACGCGCGCCGCCTTTCGCGCCCTCATCAATCTGGGGCTGACCGATGCCGTGCGCGCCTGCCAGCCCGAGCCCGGCGTCTTTACCTTCTGGGACTACCAGGCCGGCGCCTGGCAAAAGGACCACGGCATTCGCATCGATCACGTTTTGCTGTCGCCGCAGGCGGCCGACCGGCTGCTCGGCGCCGGCATCGACAAATTTACGCGCGGCTGGGAAAAGCCTTCCGACCACGTCCCCGTCTGGGTCGAACTCGAGGACGGCTAGCGGCCTTTTGCGCCTCTGTTCGCCCGCGCCGGGGGCAGCGTTGGGCCGCCGAGACGGGTGGCACCGAACCCGGAACCAGGACCTCCCCGTCGTGGTTGATCCGCTACGAGGCTGAGGAGTTTGCGTCATGTTCCGGATCGGGGCGATCGGGGCCGTTGGGCTGGCATTGGCGGCCGCCAGCGGCTCAACTCATCTCAGGGCGCTCGAGGCAACCGCTGGCGACTGGACGCGCTATCACAACGAGCGCTTCGGCTTTCGTCTCGAGTATCCCGCCAACCTCTTCCGCATCGAGCGAACGACGGAAGCGGGAGATGGTCGCGTGTTTGTGGCCCGCGAGGGGGAGGCACGGCTGTTGGTCGGCGCGCTACGCAACGAAGACCATCACAGCGCCAAGAGCTATCAGGATTATCTCGCGCGCAATTCCTATGCCGACTACAAAATCACCTACCGGCCGCTCGGCGACGATTGGCTCGTGCTTTCGGGTGAGGCCGATGGCCGGATCTTCTACGAAAAGGCGATTTTAGGCTGCGGCGGACAGCTGATCAGCAGTTTCGCCATGCTGTATCCGGCCGCCAAGCGCGACCTGTTCGATCCGATTGTCGCGCGCGTGGCCAATAGTTTCGTGCCGGGAACCAAGCCCTGCCACGCTGCTCCCAGCAGCGCCAGTGCGCCGCACGGGGCCGAGGCAAAGGCTGGCCCGCCGAAGGGTGCGGGGGCGCCAGGCAAGAGCGAGCAGCACGGGCGAGGCTACTCCAGCGTCGCCGACAGGATCGCCAGGGAGCGGGGCACGGACGTCATCCTCATCTTGCGCCGCACCACGCCCCCTTACGATTACAAGTACGTTCGCGGCTATGCCTCGCGCTAGGCCAGCCGACAGCTTCGTCTGGCGCGCAGCGGCGCGGCCGGAGCGCGTGCGCCTGTTGGGCGCCATCGCCATCGCCGTGAGTTGCGGTGGCCTTGGAATTGTGGCCGGTCGCTGGTCGGCGCAGGTTGCCCCGACGCAGCCGCCGACCCGCACGGCGGCACTGATCGAGGCCGTCGCCAAGGAGACGCGGGCGAAGCTCGCGGCACCAGGCGAGGCGAGCGTGCCGAGCGGCGCCGTGCAATCCAGGCAGACCCCCGGGGCGGAAGTGAGCGGTGCGCCCAATGGCGAGGGGAGTGGCGGGCAGGAGCGCGGCGGGCAGGGCAATGGCGGGCAAACGCCAGCCGCCCCGGCCCGGGATCGGGATGACGGGGCGGACGCCGGCGAGAAAAGAGCTGGCCCACCCCCGCTTGCCGACGGGCGCCCCTCCCGCAATGCCGCCGCGGGGGCTCAAGCGGCGACAATCCCCACCCCGCCCGCGCCGGACGGCCGATCGCACCAGGCATCGAGGCTGGAATCGACGATGCACGAGAGCCCGGCGGCGCCCAACTATCAGGCCTTACGCGACTACGTGCTGAGCCGCTAAGCCGGAGACGCTTGCGGCTGCAGGTGCCGAGGGATTTTCTCTGTGAACAGATGATCTCGCCGGAAACACGCGATCTGGCGACCGAGCCGGCAAATCACCGAGACGAGCCGGCCGCGTCATGCGGGTAGCGGCTGCTGGCCGAACCTAGGCCCGGCCAGCAGCGTTGGTCGCGTTTTGCCGATTGCGGCAGCGACTATCGCTTCTCCTTGCACACCACGGCCACTTGCTTGTCGGCCTCGTCGCGGGTCTTGAAGGCCATCGGCCCGATTTGCACCCAAGTCGTCTCGGTGGGGCGCGCGTCCACGACCTTACACTTCTTGGTCGACTTCTCCTGCACGATGTAATACTCGGCCGCCAGGGCCGTCGAGCTCAACAGCGCGAGGGTGGCGCCGGCAAGGCACAGTTGTTTGATCATAGTTCAGCTCCAGTTGGGCAATTTCCATGGCTAGCTAACGCGCGCCCAAGCCGCGCGTTCCGAACAGCCCAAGCGGCAGGCGGCCACCCGGCCAGCCCCGCCCAGGCGAAAAGCATGCGCCGCCGGCGGCTCATGCGGCGCAGGCGGATCATCTTTGGGGAGATCGCAACGAGCCCGGTTGTGCATCGGGCTGACCCGCGCGCGGCCGCCGATCGCTTGCGCGGGACGCGTGTGCTTGGCGCTTCAAAGCAGCGCGGCCAGCGGCTCCGCGCCTAGCCCCGCGCGCCAACCGCGCCTGCTGGAATGAACGGTGGACGCCGGCGGTCGTCTTGGTTCAGAGCGTCGCCAAGGCCCCTATCTGCCAAACCCGATCGGATTACCTTGAATGGTTTTGGGAGGCGTGCTCCCCGCCGCCGGCGGATGCGTCGCCACCAGCGGGTCCTTGCCGGCGACCAAGGGCGTGTTTTGCAGATCGAGCGTCTCGCCGTTCTCGCAGGCCCGGCGTGGCTGCAAGTCACTTGCCCCGAGCGCCATTTGCGGCGCCCGTTCCGCAGTGCTCGGAAACATCTTGCGCCAGATGGCGGCGATGCCATCGGCCTGTTTGCGCGTCTTCTGCGAGGTCGCACAGAAGATGTTCTGATAGATGTCCTCGATCCAGATGCGCTCGTGGGACGGAGCGTTCTCCACGGCCATGGTGATCAGCGCCAGCGCCCGCCTCTCGTCTTTCTTGACGTGGATCCCGCGCCAGAAGAGGTCGGCCAGGAAGGCTTGCGCACCGGGATGGCCTTCCTCCGTCAAAACCGACAAATAGTGCATGCCACGCTTGGCGTCATCGGGGGTGCCGGTGCTGTTAAGGTAGATCTTGGCGAGTTCGAATTGCGCGTCCTTATCGCCGAAGAAGGTCGCGGCATGGTGCAAATAGTCACCCGCACGCTGCGGGTCGGGCCTGAGCCCGATCTCGGGCAGTCCGCGCTTGAGGTAGCCGGCCAAGGCCGTGAGCGCCTTGGCGACGAAGGGTGCGCGGCGTCCGTCCTCGGGATCCGTGTCGGCGTTTTCGTTGGCAAGCGTCTGGTAGAGGCGATAGGCCTTGGCATGGTCGGTCAGCGCCCCGGCGTCGGAATAGATGCGCGCCAGGTAGAACTCGGCGAAGAACCGATCGACTTCCGTGCCCTCCGCCACCGCCTGCTCCAGCGCCGGGATGGCGATCTCGTAGTAGCCGGACTTGTAGGCACCGAGCCCTTGTTCGAACGCAAGCTCGGGTGACTTGTATTTCACCGCCTCGCCCGCCACGGCGCCGCTCAGGGCCCCCGCAAGCAAGAGCACTGCCACCGTCCCGCTAAATTTCCGCATCACAGCCAACGTTCGTCCTCCCACCCGCATGGGAAACCGCGCCCGAGCGGGCGGGTTCGACTTGATCCGCATAGGTCCTCAGCACGCCGCATTGATGGAGATTGACCGGCGCCGTCCCAGCCCTCATGCCAGCGCGCCACGCTTGCTTCACACGCCAAAAGATCGACGCCGTCGGCGACGGTGGTCGGGCCCCAGTCGCCAGCGCGGGCGTGTGCGACGCCACGCAATCCCTTGCCGCCGCCAAACGCCCTAGCCAGTTCGGAAAACGGGAGCTCGGTCATCTCTGCCACTTTCGCGACGGCACCCGCCCGTGCCAACGAAGACTGCAGCCCCACAGCTCCACCCCACGCTGATATGGGATCTGTAACGAGGTAGGCAACGTTTTGATCTATATTGAGTTTCACATTTTCGAGATTTTGCGCGCCGCGCTCGCCCGTGCGCGCCTTGCGGTCGCCACGCGCCACGCCGTCGCCTCGCCCGCGCCAGCAAATCGCCACATTCAAGCGTTCGCATTGGCCAGCGCCGGCCGGGGGCGTGGCAGCGTCGCAGGATCGGTTCGGCGCGCGCGCCCCACGTGCCGTCGGCCGACGGCGGGGGGGCTTGCTGGTCTCGAACGTCCTAGCGTTCATCGCTCTCTCGGTCGGATCCTGGCGGTCTGCCCGTTCCCTTCAAGCCAACTGCGAGCCGCCGGCCGCAGGCTCAAGCCCGCGTCAGCACCCTCCGTCGTCGGAAGGAAAACCTGTTGGGAATAGAACGTGTTCGCCCTCGAACACGCCAACCCCGGCAACCGCGATCCGCCCGCACTGTCGTTGGGATTTGTGGCTCAACAGTGGCACACCGCATCGATTTCGTTGCTATGCAGCAACAGTTCCACCGGGAAGTTCAGTCGTTACCTCAAAGCGGCGCGCGAGCCGAGGCCGGCGGGCCGCGCCATCGCCCAAGCGGAGGCCCTGCCGGAGCGGCGGCAGCGCCAGCGTCCGTCCTCAGGACGCCGCAATGGATTGGCAAAAAGAACGCGCTCTCCCGAGCTTTCCATTGCGGCCCCCGAGGACCCCCAAGGCCATGCGCGCCCTCAAGCTCTTGCTTGCCGCCGCTTTGCTCGGCATCGCCTACATCGCCTGGCCGCTGCTGACGGCGCTACAAATTCGCGAAGCGATCATCGCGGGGGATACGGCCACCCTGGAGCGCAAGATCGAGTGGACCTCGGTTCGCGCCAGTCTCAAGGGATCGCTGTCGGCCGAGACCAAGGCCCGCCTGGAAAAGGATCCGAACGCGCCGGCCCCATCGCTGTGGCAGCGCATCAAGGCCACCATTGCCCCCACACTCGCCGATAGCGCCATCGACCGTTACCTGACGCCTGAGAACCTGCCCGCTTTTTTTGGTTACCGCGAGACCTACCGCAACCAGATCCGGCCCGCCTTGGGCATGAAGGAGCCGCCAACCATCCTGGCGGACACCCTGTTCGCCGGCACGCCGATCGATCGGGTCGCCAGCTTTTATGCCCGGGTGCGCCGCGCCGTGTTTTATTCGCTCACCCGCTTCGAGGTCGAAATCGTCGACCGCTATCAGCCCGAACGGCGCTACGTCAGCACCTTCGAGCTCAAAGGCTTGGAATGGAAGCTGACGGCGCTGGTGGTGCTCGGCGCCGCCTACTAGGCTCGGGCGCAGCCGGCCCGACCCGGGCTCAGGCGAGCCCGCGCTTGAGATCGGGCGGCACGGCCTCCTGTGCCAGCGCACCGACCGCGCCAGCCATGGCCAACACCTGCTGCTGGTCCTTGCCCAGACGGCGCATGGAAACCGTGCGCTCCTCCGCCTCGCGCTTGCCGACCACGAGCAGCACCGGCACCTTGGCCAACGAGTGCTCGCGCACCTTGTAGTTGATCTTCTCGTTGCGCAGGTCGGCCTCGGCGCGCAGGCCGGCCTTGGTCAGCGCCGCCAGCACCTCCTCGGCATAGGCGTCCGCCTCCGAAACGATGGTCAACACCTTCACCTGCACCGGCGCCAGCCACAGCGGCAGATGACCGGCGGTATTTTCGAGCAGGATGCCGGCGAAGCGCTCCATCGAGCCGAAGATGGCCCGATGGATCATCACCGGCGTTTTCTTTTCTCCGTCGGCGTCGATGTAAAAGGCGCCAAATCGGCCCGGCAAGTTAAAGTCGACTTGGGTCGTGCCACACTGCCAGTCGCGACCGATGGCGTCGCGCAGCACATATTCAAATTTGGGTCCATAGAAGGCACCCTCGCCCGGGTTGATGCCGGTTTTAATGGTCCCGCCCGACTGTCGCGCAATCTGGTCCAACACCTCCGACATATCCGCCTCAGCCTGGTCCCAAAGCGCATCGGCGCCGACGCGCTTTTCCGGCCGGGTCGAAAGTTTGACCACGACCTCATCGAAGCCAAAGTCACGATAAATCGACAGGATCAGGTCGTTGATCTTCAGGCACTCTTCGGCCAGCTGGGCGTGCCTGCAAAAGATGTGTGCATCGTCCTGGGTGAAGCCGCGCACGCGCATGAGCCCATGCAGCGCGCCGGACGGCTCGTAGCGGTGCACGATGCCGAACTCGGCGACGCGGTAGGGCAGTTCCCGATACGAGCGCAAGCCATGCTTGAAGATCTGGATGTGACCGGGGCAATTCATCGGCTTGATGGCGAACTCGCGCTCGTCCTCGGTCACGGTCGTGAACATGTTTTCGCGAAAGGTCTGCCAGTGCCCGGAGGTCTCCCACAAGGACTTGTCGAGCAGCTGCGGCCCGTTCACCTCGCGATAGCCGACGGCGTTTTGGCGGCGACGGATGTAGTTGATGAGGCCCTGGAAGAGCTGCCAGCCTTTGGGATGCCAGAAGACGACGCCGGGGCCCTCTTCCTGGAAGTGGAAAAGGTCCATTTCGCGCCCAAGCTTACGATGGTCGCGTTTTTCCGCCTCGGCGATCTGGGCCAAGTAGGCCGCAAGCTCCTGATCACTGGCCCAGGCGGTGCCATAAACGCGCTGCAGCCGCTGCCCTTGGGCGTCCCCGCGCCAGTAGGAGCCGGCGAAATGGGTGAGCTTGAAGGCGCCGCCGATCTGGCCCGTTGCGGTCATGTGCGGGCCCCGGCAGAGGTCAAGCCACTCCCCCTGCTTGTAGATCTTGAGCTCCTCGCCCGCCGGGATTGCATCGATCAATTCAACTTTGAAGAGCTCCCCCTTGTGGCGAAAGAAGGCCTTGGCTTCATCGCGGCTCCAGAACTCCTTACTGAAGGGAGCATTGCGGGCAATGATCTCCCGCATCTTGGCCTCGATTTTCGCCAGGTCGTCGGGGTGAAAAGGCTCTTGTTTGGCAAAGTCATAGAAGAAGCCGTTCTCGATCACGGGGCCGATCGTGACCTGGGTGCCGGGCCAAAGCGCCTGCACCGCCTCGGCCATCACGTGGGCGGCGTCGTGTCGGATCAGTTCGAGGGCCTCCGGATCCGTGCGGGTGAGGATCTTCACCTTGGCGCTGGCCTTGATCGGATCGGCAAGGTCGACGAGCCGGCCGTCCAGCAGCATCGCCACCGCGCGCTTGCCGAGCGACTTGGAAATGCCCTCGGCCAGCGCCTTGCCGGTGATGCCGGAGGGATAGGCGCGCGCGGCGCCATCGGGGAATGTCAAAGTGATGTCGCTCATCGCCCTTTCCTCTCACTCGCTGCATACCGCGCAGGTAAGGTGTCACCGCGGGGGATGGGAGCGGACGTCCCCGCGCGTGGTTCGCTTGTGCCGTCGCCCCCGCTTGCTGTCAAGGACACACCCGAAAGCCACACTTGTGCCCAACCTGTGCGTACAATTCGGCGTTTGAAGCGCTGGGGGCTCCTGCGTTGCCCCGCGTTTCGCTTATGTTAGTTTCGTCCCATTTGGGGGGTCGTGGACAGCTCAGGTCGTACCGCACGCCGGGGACTACCGGGTTGGCTACTCGTTTGGTTGCGTAGGGGAGAGGTGACGTGCAAGCAATCCTTGGCCTATTGGCGCTGGCAGTGACCGCCCTGCTGGCCGTCCCGGTCGGCAGTTATGCCCAGCAGTTGCCGCAAGTAAAATCGCCGCCGCCCGCCAAGCGGCCGGTGGTGGCGAGCCAGGCTCAGCATGTCGCCCTGACCGAGAAGCTCAACCAGAACACGGTGACGATCATCTCGGGCAATCCGAACGGCACCTATCTTTACCTCGCCTACGACATGTCGGCGGTGCTCGACGACGGCAACGAGCTGCGCGTGCTGCCGGTGATCGGCAAGGGCGGTTACCAGAACGTGGTCGACGTGCTGCACTTGCGCGGGGTCGACCTGTGCATCACGCAGTCCAACATCATGAGCTATTTGAAGAAGAGCGGCGAGTTCGGATCCACCATCGACAATCGTCTTGCCTACATCGCCAAACTCTACAATGAGGAAATGCACGTGCTCGCCGGTCCCGGCATCAAGACGATCCAGGATCTCAACGGCAAGAAAGTCAACTTCAGCGACGTCGGCAGCGGCACGCAATTTTCCACGCGTCTCATTTTCGAATTGCTCAACATCAAGGCCGAGGAGGTCAACGTCGGCCAGGGCGACGGCTATCAGATGGTGAAATCCGGCGAGATCGCGGCCACCATTCTAATCGCCGGCAAGCCAACCGGCGCGTTCGGGAAGTTCAAACTCGAGCCCGGCATGACGCTGCTGCCCGTACCGTATACGGAAGTTCTCGAGCAGGACTATTTCCCTGCCAAGCTGACATCGGACGACTACCCCAATCTGATCGCCAAAGGCAGTTCGGTCGACACGGTGGCGATTGGTGCCGTGCTCGCCTCCTATAATTGGGCGCGCGACACGGATCGGTATCGGCGCGTGGCGCAGTTCATCGATGCCTTTTTCAGCAAATTCACCGAATTCCAAAAGCCGGCACGCCATACAAAATGGCGCGAGGCCAACCTGCTTTCGAACCTGCGCGGTTGGAAACGCTTCCCCGCCGCCGAGGAGTGGATCGCCAAAAACGGAGAAAAGCCGGCCGCGACGGCCGCCGCCGCGACGGCGCCGACGATCGATCCGGCCATCATCAGGGCGCAGGCCGCCAAGGCGGCACCAAACGATCAGGCCGAGCAGGAGCGCCTGTTCCGAGAGTTTATGGACTGGAGCAAGACCCAGCGGCGCTAGCGGAGGCGGTGCCAACGCAACAGGGGCACGAGCTGGGGGAGTTCGACGCAAGTGACCGCATCGGCGAATAATCCCATCTGCGGCCTCGGCTATGGCCGAGGACGCCTCAGCCACCTTGCACGCGGGCTGGCCACCGCCGTCCTCTTCGCCAGCCTCAGCGGCGGCGGGCCCGCCTTGAGCCAGCGGGCCATCACGGTCAAGGCGCCGCCGCTCGTGGTCGCCGAAGCGGCCGGACAGGTGCCGTTTCCGATCCAGATCGAACCCGCCGATGCCATTCCACGCAACAGCTTCGTGCGCCTGCGCGGCCTGCCGTCCATGGCCGCGCTTTCCGAGGGCTATGTGATCGGCGCAGGCTCCTGGGCCATTCCCATTGCGGCGCTGCCGGACCTCAAAATTTCGCTGCCGGTTGCCGCCAGCGGGCGCGCGGAGGTGACGATCCTATTGGTTGCCGTTGACGGCGCGGTGCTGGGCGAGACCAAGACCGCGCTGACGGTGGCAACGGCGCAGGCCGCCCCGCCGCCGCGCGAGCGCAGCGCCGGCCCCGCCGGGGGCGCGTCGATGTTGCGGGCGGGAGTGCCCGTCGACCTCGCCCCGCCCCGCCAAGAAACGACCGCGGCCACGCCGCCCGTGGTCCCGCGCTCGGTACCCCAGGAGCGGGAACGGGTGATGCGGCTCCTGGTCAAGGGCAACGAGCAGTGGGAGGAGGGCAACGTCTCGGCGGCGCGCCTCTTTTATGAACGGGCGGCGGACGCGGGGCTCGCGGAAGGGGCCATGGCGCTAGCCGCCACCTTCGACGCGGCCGAACTTTCCCGTCTCAACGTGCGCGGCATCAAGCCCGACAACAAGCTTGCCCGTCAGTGGTATGAGCGCGCGCGCCAGCTCGGCGCGGGTGGCGCCGACGAGCGGCTGCGGCGACTGGGGGCCAATTGAGGGGCGCAAACCCGCGCGCCTCAGGTGCCGGGACGCGTTCCCCGCCAGCGCCCATAACGCCAGGGTGCAAAGGGATGTCGCTCGGCGCCCAGCTCCGGCACCGGGTCGAAGCCGTGGGTGCCCCAGGGGTGGCAACGGCACAGGCGCGCGGCCGCCAGCCACCCACCGCGCCAGGCCCCGTTTAGGGCAATGGCCTCCAGCGCGTATTCCGAGCAGGTGGGCAGGTGGCGGCACTCGAGGCCGATCAGCGGCTTCAGGGTCCAACGGTAAAGATGAATGGGGGCCTTGGCCGCCTCGCGCGCCAGGCCCGCCAGGCCGGACGGCGCCTTAGACGCTGGCATGCTGCGCTGCACCCTCTGATGCCTCGGCCTTGGCGAGCGCCGTTTCCACCGCGTCGAACACGAGCAGCGTCGAAGCGTGGCGCGCCTTATAGTCCTTCACCGGTTGCAGCACCGCAAGGTCGGCCCACCGCCCCGTTGGGGGCGGTCCGCCTTCCTTGAGCATCTTGCGCATGCTGCGTCCGACCTCGCGCAACTCCTGTGCCGTGCTGCCGATGATATTTTGCGCCATCACGGCCGCGGCCGCCTGCCCGAGCAGGCACGCCTTCACGGTTTGGCCGAAGTCGGTGACACGGCTAGCGGTCAGCTTCAGATCGACGCTGACGGTCGAGCCGCACAGCTTGGAGTGAGCGGTCGCGCTGGCATCGGGTGCCCCCAGCCGTTCCGACTTGGGCATGTTGGCGGCCAGCTCCAGAATGCGTGCGTTGTAGATTTCGTTGAGCTGCGTCATCAGGCCCGATCGCCTCGCCAGGTTCCAAGGGGCGGGGATTCTTGCCCCGACCAGCCTAAGGTACTATATCCCACGCTGACCGACGTCTGCTGTCGCAAACCGCGACCGCGCGGCAGCTATGGAAATATCGCGTGCGCGCTCGTAGATTTCAACGGCGTCCCGGTCGTCGCCGCGCGTCGCGCCCCCACGGCGGCGACGGTCCTCGACTAGATTAGCATCCCTCGACTAGACCCCAAGAGCGGCAAGATCAATGGACGATATCGTCGCCAAGAAGAAGCGCCCGACGGTCAGGCTGGAGCAAGCGCGCCACCGCCCCAGGCGCAGCGAGGCCGAGGCGGCCGTGCGCACCTTGATCGCCTGGGCAGGCGATGACCCCGAGCGCGAGGGCCTCAAGGATACGCCAAGGCGCGTGACGGAGGCGTACGAGGAGTATTTTTCAGGCTATCGGCTCGATCCCACCGACGTGCTGGCGCGCCAGTTCGACGAGACCGGCGGCTACGACGATTTGGTGATGCTGCGCGACATCCGTGTCGAGAGCCACTGCGAGCATCACCTGGCCCCCTTTCTTGGCGTCGCCCACATCGCCTATCTGCCGAACGGGCGCATCGTCGGCATTTCCAAAATTGCGCGGGTCGTGGAAATCTTCGCCAAGCGTTTGCAGACGCAGGAGACCATGACGGCGCAGATCGCCGATGCGATCGAGCAGGCATTGCGCCCACGCGGGGTGGCAGTGTTGATTGAGGCCGAGCATCAGTGCATGTCAACACGCGGCGTGCGCCAGCCCGGGGTCAAGACCATCACCACCCGCTTCACGGGTGCGCTCGAGGCCGACGCCAGCTACCGCGATCGGTTCCTGCAGATGGTGCACGCCGCCCGCCCGTGAGCCGGAGCGGCGCTTTTTTCGGAGATGCGCGCATGGCTGTTATGCCAGCAATCGCCTTCGCACCGCGCGGCGGCACCGCCGAGGTCGAGCAGGGCCAGCAGTTTCAACCCAAATTCGACGCCGACGGGCTGCTACCGGCGATTGTCAGCGATGCGGTATCCGGGGAAGTGTTGATGTTTGCCTGGATGAATGCCGAAGCCTTGCGACTGACGCTCGCCACCGGCTTCGGCCACTTCTGGAGCCGTTCGCGCCGGGCGCTCTGGAAGAAGGGGGAGGAAAGCGGCAATCTCCTCAACGTCAAGGAGATGCGCACGGACTGCGACCAGGACGTGCTATGGCTGCGCGTTGAGGTGGAAGGCGGCGGCGTGGCCTGCCACACGGGCAGCCGCTCCTGCTTTTACCGGATCCTGACGCCGCCGGCGGCTGCGTCCGGCGAGATCGGACTGCGACGCGCTTAAGGCTTTTTTGCCTCTTTGCTGTTCGCTGCCGGCGGCAGGCGGCATTATCGGCCGGGAGCACCCGACGCAGGCAATCATTAACCCTGCGCGCGTAGGGCTCACTTAATTCCTGCCCGCTATCGTTGACATGCGGGGCAAGGGTCCCGAGGCTCGATCTGTGGCAGGCGCCGCAAGGGGACTCGCATGAGCGACTGCAAAATCGGTTTGGCGCTGGGTGGCGGTTCGGCCCGCGGCTGGGCGCACATCGGCGTCCTGCGCGCCTTGCACCAAGCCGGCATCTATCCGGACATCGTCGCCGGCACATCGATCGGCGCCGTGGTCGGGGGCTGCTACGTCGCGGGCGAACTGGAGGCGCTCGAACAGTTCGCACGCGACCTAACGCGGCGCCGGGTTTTGGGTTTTCTCGATTTCAATTTTTCGGGCTCCGGCCTCATTACCGGGCAGCGGCTTTGCAATGTGCTCGACGCGCGGCTGAAGGAGGCTCTGATCGAGGGACTGCCTCGGCGCTTTGTCGCCGTCGCCACCGAGATCGGCAGCGGGCATGAGGTGTGGCTATCGCGCGGCCGGCTGGTCGACGCGATGCGCGCCTCCTACGCGTTGCCTGGCATCTTCCGACCGGTGCGGATCGACGGCCGTTGGCTGTTCGACGGCGCGCTGGTGAACCCGATACCGGTCTCGGTTTGCCGCGCGCTCGGAGCCCGTTACGTGATCGCGGTCAACGTCAACTCGGATTCCTGCGGGCATGGCACCGTGGTGCCGCAGATGGAGATGCTGACCGCCACCGAAGAGGCGCCGCTAGCGGCCGCCGAGGCACCCGCCGCCTACGGCGTCGGCAGCATGCGCAAGCTCTTGAAGCGGCAATTCTTCGGTCGCGGCGACGCCGGTCCCGGCATTTCGCGGGTGATGATGGAGGCCTTCAACATCGTGCAAGATCGCATTGCCCGCTCGCGGCTGGCCGGCGATCCACCCGACATCGTGATCTCGCCCAGGTTGCCGCAGTTCGGCCTGTTCGACTTTCATCAGGCCGATGCCTTGATCAGGGGCGGCATGCTCGCCGCGCAGCGCGAGCTGGAAGACATCGAGCGCGAGCTCGCGTTGCGCCGACCGCCGCGCGCAATGGCACGCTCCGCCTGAGCGCCGCCGGCGTACTCCGCGCGCGGGTGGTGGCGGCGGCTGCGCCGCTCAGCTGTGGGCGATGTAATCGCGCATGGCGGTGGCTTCCATCTCCACTTCTGCCACGTGATGCTTGACCACATCGCCAATGGAAATGATGCCGACCAAGGCACCATCCGTCAGCACCGGCAAATGGCGAAAGCGGCGTGCCGTCATCATCGCCATCAACTCATCCAAGGTGTCGGTTTCCTGGCAGGTGACGACGTCCTTGGTCATCGCCTCGGCGACGGAACTGGTCAGGCAATCGGGGCCATGCGCGGCCAAGGCGCGGATAATGTCGCGCTCGGAGATGATGCCGGCGACCTCGCCGTCAGGGCCCACTACCACGATGGCGCCGATGCGCTTGGCCGCCAGCTTGCTGGCAATCTCAAGCAAGGTCACCGCAGGGGCCGCCGTGGTCACGGCGCGACCCTTTTGCCGAAGAATGGCGGCAACGTTCATGGCAATGTCCTCCCATTCGCTGCCACAGCGAGCAAACAGGTGCCACGAAGAGGTCCCCCGAACTAGCTTGCCGTCCTCCTGCGCCGCAATCTGTCGGCCTGCTGTGCGGTTTGCGCGAGCCTAGGAGCGATTGTGGGCAACTTCGTGAAGGCCCGCAAGACACCTATTCCGCGCCCGCAGCATTGCTTTGCTCGACCTCTTCGCTCGGGGCGCGCCGGCGCGGGCGTCCGTCAAACAGGCCAAAGGTTAGCAAGCCCGCGTAAAAGCCGCCGACGTGGGCCTCCCAGGCAATTCCGGCGGCATCTGTCAGGCCGGCCGCACCCCATGCCAGCACAATATTGAGCACGGTCCAACCCAGCATCGCCAGCAGGATGCGCTTGTCGCGAAAGGTTTCGGCAAGGCTGAGCAGCGGCGCCTCATGCAGGGGCGTGATCAGCGGCCGGCCGGGGGCGAGGGCGCGGAAAAAAAAACGCATGGCGCCGCCCATCAGCCCCGAAATCGCCCCGGAGGCGCCGATCACCAGGGTCAGCACCCGGCCGTTAACCAAAACGTAAAACAGGGAGCCGGCGATGCCGCAAAGGCCGAAGAAGACGAGAAAGCGCACGGGATTGGTGCGCCGCGCCAGCGGACTGCCGAAGGCCAGCAACCAGGCCATATTGATGAGGAGATGGGTGGTGTCACCATGCACGAACAGGTGCGTGACAAAGGAGGTGCCGGTCGCGGCCTCCCCGCCCGGCAATTGCACCGCCACCCCGGGCAGCAACCGCATGGGAATGAAGGCCAGTGCCGTCGTCAGCCAAGCGTCTTCATCGGCGGGCAGCGACCAGCGCACGATGTGAACGAGGCAGCACAGCCCCACAACCAGCCCCACCACGCCGGGTACGTTAAAAATCGGTTCTCGGCGGGTCAACGGCGTCGCTCTCCACGGCAGGCTTGGCTCGCGACCGCTTACACACTGGCAGGATGGCTGACAACCATAACCCGCAATTGCGAGCGCCTCGGCGCCCCGCCGTGGGCCAGGCGGCGGCTGGCTGGCACGAATACTGCTCCCCTCTGGGTAGGGCCTCAGATCCGTCCTGTTTCGCTACGGGGGTCCCGCACCTTGTAAAGTTGCATGCGCGGCAATCAGAGCTCCGGTCGGTATTGGGTATGAAACAAAAATCCCCGAACACGCTCTACGGCTACTGGAACGAACTGCGCGCCGGCCGGATCGCGCCGCGGCGCTTGGAGGTCGAGCCCTCCCGCATCGCCGGCATTCTGTCGGAGACTTTCATGCTCGAGCGCGTCAATGCCGGCGATTATCAGTATCGGCTCGCTGGCACGCGCCTTTGCGAGCTGTTCGGCGCCGAGCTCCGCTGCAGCAATTTTTTGAGCGGTTGGCAGGAGGCCGATCAAGCCCTGCTGGCGCACAAGCTGGCGTTGATTTGCGAGCAGGGAGCGGTGCTCACGCTCGAAATCGAAACCAGCGGCGCACCCCGTCATGCTCTCGAATTCGAGGCAATTCTTTTGCCGCTCGTGCATACCGCCAACAGCATTAACCGCATCATCGGCGCCATGAGCTTGACGTCGCCGACGCCGATCGGGGCCAGCGAACATCCGCTGCGGCGGCGCTTGCGCCGGCTCGAGGTGATCTGGCCCGATGGACGACCCCGCGCCGTCTTGGAACGAGGTTCGACAGCGCCCTTCCAGGCGGCACAGGCTCCGCTGCCGTCGGCACAAAAGGGCGAACGGCCGCAACTGCGCGTGCTCGACGGCGGCCGCACCTTCTGGAAAAAGGGAGCGCCCTAAGGCTCGTCCGGTTGTTCCCCATCGGCCCAGCCGTTAGGCGTTCGTTAAATCAAACCCTTGATAGTGCACGCGACGGCCCATCAACGCGGCTCGTGCGCAGGCTGCACGGATCACGCAGGGCCACTCAGCTAGAGCCGCTCTGAACAGCCACGGGTTTTTATGTCAGGCACCCAGACGCCTTTCGCCCGCCGCTCGCTGGGCGTCCTGTCGCGGATCGCTCCGGATCGTCGGCGTCACAAACGCCTGGCGGCAACGCTGCTGGGCCGCTTCATGCGCGCCAACAAGCAGGAGTATCCCTGCCGGCTCGTCGATGCCTCCGCGGGCGGGGCCGCCATTCTCTCACCCGTCGCCGTCGAGCTCGGCGAGCGCGTGGTTGCCTATTTCGATCACTTGGGAGGCCTCGAGGGCCCCGTGTCGCGGGGCTTTGAGGGCGGGTTCGCCTTCAAGATCGATGCCACCCATCACAAGCGCGAGAAGATTGCCGCCCAGCTCACCTGGCTCGCCAACCGCGCCGAAATTGCCGATGCGGCCGAGCGCCGGCACGAGCGCGTCGCTCCCGGCAACAATGTGAGCCAGCTCACGCTGGCGGAGGGCGTCGTGCTCGCCTGCAAGGTGCTGGACGTGTCGATCTCCGGGGCCTCCATAGAAACCCCGGCACGGCCCGAGATAGGTACCGAGGTGGTGCTCGGCAAACTCCGCGCCCGCGTCATGCGCCACCACGTGCAGGGCTTCGGCGTACAATTCATCGACATTCAGAACCCGGCGGCGCTGCGGCGCTCTTTCGCTTGAGAGGGCGGCGGCTTGAGGCGCAGGCGGAACCGGAAACGGAGGAGATCGTTAAGTAGGGGTGTCTGGGTGCGGAGCAATTCGCGCCAAACCCGAGGAAAAGTTGACTTTAAATCTTGGGCGGTGCCTCAGCAAAAATTGAGGCGCGTCGGGTACGATGGCGTTGGTTGTCGGGGATGAACATGACACGCGTAGGCGTTACCGTTCTGGCGATTGCCGCGAGCATCGCGGCCTGGTCTAATTCGGCAGCCGCCGAACCGACCGGCCTACCACGCGGGCAGGATCGCGCCTCTCCCTACATGCGGGTGTTCGGCGTCACCCAGCCGCCCTATGGCTTCGTGGAATTTTGCCAACGCCTGCCTGAGGAGTGCAAGCTCGGGCCGCAGGAGGAGCAGCGTTTTTCGGCGACGCCGGAGCGCCTCAGCGAACTGCACGCAATCAATCAGGCGGTCAACCGTGAGATCACACCCGCCACGGACCTGGAGATCTACGGGCAAACCGAATACTGGACCATCCCGACCACCCGGGGCGATTGCGAAGATTTTGCCCTGCTCAAGCGCAAGCGCTTGATGGCCCGCGGCTGGCCGACGAGCGCGCTGCTGGTAACCGTCGTGCGCGACGAAAAGGGCGAAGGCCATGCCGTTCTGACGGTGCGCACCATGCAAGGCGACTTCATCCTCGACAACAAGGTCGACGAGGTGAAGATCTGGCACCGCACGCCCTACGATTTCGTCATGCGCCAATCCTACCTCAACACCAGGGTTTGGATGTCGCTCGACCCGAAGGCGGCAAACTCCACTTTGCCTCTGGCGGGCGTGCGACGCCAGCGCTGAGCCGATGCAGGCCCGGCTCGCCCTCAACAAACGTCCGGGTCTGATCTTGCGGCCGGACCGGTGCACCGCTCCGGCCATTTTTTTTAAGTGCGCCGCGGCCGCAAGCCGCGGGCGTATTGCTGGCCGCGACTAACATAGGCCTCAACGCTCTCGCGCATCCTTGCCAGGTCGGCCTCCGTGACCTGGCGCGTGACCTTGCCCGGCGATCCCAGCACCACCGAGCGCGGCGCGATGATCTTGCCCTCGGGGATCAGGGCGCGTGAGCCGACGAGGCAGTCCTCGCCGACCTCGGCACCGTTAAGGACGACGGCGCCAATGCCGATCAGGCTGCCGCGACCAATGCGACAGCCATGCAGCATGGCGCCGTGGCCGATGGTCGCCTCGGCACCGATCAGCAGCGGAAAACCAATATCGGTGTGCAGCACGCAGCCGTCCTGCACGTTGGCACGCGTGCCGATCACGATCGGCTCGGTATCGCCGCGCACCACCGCGTTGAACCAGACGCTGGCGTCCTCCTCGATCCGCACGCGGCCGAGCACGGTGGCATTATCCGCCACCCAATAGCGTCCATTCGCGGGCAGCTCGACGCCAATGCCGTCGAGCTCATAGAGTGCCATCGCCGGCCGTCTCAGGCGTCTTCGAGGTCGAGCTCAAGAATAGCCATCTGGAACTGATAGCACAGCTCGCCGTCCTCATCGTCGACCGTCAGTGTACCAACGAAATCGTCGCCGACGTAGACCTCCGCCGAATCCTTGATCTTCGGGCGCGCCCTGACCGACAAGGTCTTGGTGCCGAACACCTTGCGCAGGTAATTCTGAATACGGACCATTTCTTGCGGATTCACGACCGATCTCCCTAGCCGCAGCCGCAATCGTCGGGAAGCAGCCGCTGATCCATGGTGCGCGCCGGCTCGGGGCACCCGGCCGGCCCGACCACCTTGGCGGGAACGCCGGCCACCGTCGTCTCTGGCGGCACGTCCTTGAGCACAACGCTGCCGGAGGCAACCCGCGAGCAATTGCCGACCCGGATGTTGCCCAGCACTTTGGCGCCGGCACCGATCATCACGTTGTCGCCGATCTTGGGATGGCGATCCCCGGTTTCCTTGCCGGTGCCGCCGAGCGTCACGCCCTGCAGCAGCGAGCAGTTATCGCCGATGCTCGCAGTTTCACCGACGACGATGCCGGTGCCATGGTCGAACATGATGCCGATGCCGATGCTGGCGGCCGGGTTGATGTCGACGGCAAAAATGCGCGAGCTCTGGCTCTGCAGGTAAAGGGCGAAGTCCCGCCGACCCCGCCTCAGGAGCTCGTGGGCAAACCTATGGGTGACGAGGGCGTGGAAGCCTTTGAAGTAGAGCAATGGCTCGAGATAGCGGCTGCAGGCCGGATCGCGATCGAACACGGCCGCAAGGTCGGCGCGGAAGGCGCGACCCAGCTCGGGCTGTTCGCTCAGCACCTGCGCAAAGGTCTGGCCGATGAGGCCGGCGTCGACATCGGAATGATTGAGCCGCTGCGCCAGGCGATGGCAGACGGCCTCTTCCAGGGTCGCCTGGCTCAGGATGGTGGCAAAAATGAACCCCCCAAGCGCCGGCTCGCCGGCGGCGACTTCCTCCGCTTCGTGCCGGACCGCCGCCCAGATGGGATCGACAGAGGCGACGTTAGCCCGCCGCGCGGTCGATGATTTCGCAGCCATGGTGATGTTCTCCTGTGGCCCGCTTGGCGGCGTTGGCCAAGCAGGTAATGTGACGCCACGGCCGAGTCAATGTGGGGCTGCCACGCCCGCACAGGCGGCCCCCATGGCCGACGCCCGAGCCCGCACACGGGGGCCCTGATGGCCGCCAAGCCGTTTCACGTGGCCGCCGGCCCAAGCCTTAGGCGGGGATCCCAACCCCTTTAGCCCCTGTCCAAAGCCCCGGTCCAAGGCCCGCTTGGGCCGCTGGCAAGCGCCGGCGGCCTTGCCGCCTCGCACGGCTTGCAGGTTTTAAGCTTTTTTGCCCTCAGCCTCGATGGCGGCCACCGCCGAGGCCAGGAACTCGCCCATCATCCGACTGAGCTCCGCGTCCGTGACACTAACCCCCTTCTGATCGAAGTCCTGGCGAATCTTGCGCCTCACATCCTGGTCGCCTTTTTCCGCCAAATCCGCCTTGCGAACGGCCTTGACGTAGTCGTCGACCTCGCTGCCGCTGAGCCCCAGCTTGGCGGCCGCCCATTGCCCGAGTAGGCGATTGCGCCGCGCCTCCGCCTTAAACTTAAGCTCCTGATCCATCGCGAATTTCTTCTCGAACGAACGCTCGCGATCATCAAAAGTGGTCATATGTTACCTCCTGCCGTCGCGGTGCCTCGGCGGCGGCGCTTTGGCCCGCCGGCCGGGCCCAGGCTCGGCCAAAACCTTCCATCCCCTGACGCATACCCGAGCCGCGGCCGCAAGACAAACCGGAACGCTTGAGCTTGCCCGCCCCGACCCGCTAGCCGATCAGATTGTTTCTCCCCTCCCCTTCCGCTAGTGTCCGCCCCGGGCTCCCCGGGAGCTGAACCTTTTCGTCCCTCGTTTGCTGCGGTGCGAAAGAAAAACGCCCCAGCTCCGGGGGGGCGGCTTGGTTCGGATCATGCAGCAGTCCCATTGAACGCCATTTCGAGGACCCCACGGATGAACAGGCGGCGTCGTGTCTACGAGGGCAAAGCCAAGGTGCTCTACGAAGGGCCCGAGCCCGGCACGCTGATCCAGCACTTCAAGGACGATGCGACGGCCTTCAACAACAAAAAGCATGCCCTGATCGAGGGCAAGGGCGTGCTCAATAACCGCATTTCGGAGTACATCTTCCTGAAGCTCAACGATATTGGCGTGCCGACGCACTTCATGCGCCGGCTCAATATGCGCGAGCAGCTCATCCGCGAGGTCGAGATTATTCCGCTCGAGGTGGTGGTGCGCAACGTCGCGGCCGGCTCGCTGGCCCAGCGCCTCGGGCTTGACGAAGGCAAGGCGCTGCCGCGCTCGATCATCGAGTTCTATTACAAGAACGACGGTCTGGGCGACCCCATGGTGTCGGAGGAGCACGTCACGGCGTTCGGCTGGGCCACGCCGCCCGAGATCGACGAGATCATGGCGTTGGCCATCCGCATCAACGATTTTCTGGTGGGTCTATTTTCCGGCATCGGCATCCGCCTCATCGATTTCAAGGTGGAGTTCGGCCGGCTCTGGGAAAACGAGCAAATGCGCGTCGTGCTCGCCGATGAGATCAGCCCCGACTGTTGCCGGCTCTGGGACGCGGCCACGTCCGATAAGCTCGACAAGGATCGCTTCCGCCGCGACTTGGGCGGCGTGCTCGAGGCCTATCAGGAAGTGGCGCGGCGGCTCGGGGTCCTCACGGAAAACCCACGTCCGAAGGGATCGGGGCCGGTGTTGGTGAGCTCCAAACCGCACTGAGGCGGGTGAGGGGGCCGCCCGCGCGGGCGGCCGAGGGGAAGGGCGCGGTATCGGGCGCCCGGTTTGAAAGCATGAGCCGCATCACCCAGGACCAAGTCACCCAGGACCAAGTCACCCATGACCAAGTCACCCATGACCGCGTCACCATGACCACCTCACCCGTGAACACATGAACCCATGAACACATCACCATGAAGGCGCGCATCAAGATCACACTGAAGGGCGGGGTGCTGGACCCGCAGGGGAAGGCCATTGAACATGCGCTTTCTGGGCTCGGTTTCAGCGGCGTGAACGAGGTCAGGCAGGGCAAATACATCGAGGTCGATCTGGCGGAGGCCGACGAAGGCAGGGCGCGCGAGCTCGTGGAGCGTATGTGCAAGGAGTTGCTCGCCAACACCGTCATCGAAAACTACGCCTACGAGCTCGCAAGATGAGGAGACCGCGATTGATGGCGTGCGCCCTGGAAAGCGTCGGCGGCCCGGTGCGGTGTGCCTTGTTGGGCACGGCCGCCGGCCTGACGGCGCTGATCTTGACCCCCCTCGCGGCGCAACCGACGTCTTCCTCGATGCTGACGCTCGAAAGCCCGGCCCCGCACCGCTACACGGTCAACGTGCCGAGCGGTTGCCGGCGAGAGGAAGGCCCCGGCACCATCGATGCCATTTGCTCGACCGAATTCGATGCGGAAAAGAGCGCCGAGGCCAGTGCCGCGGGCTCCTTGGTGTTCGAGGCCGCGGCCGAAGCCGTTGCCGACGATGCCGGCAAAGCCGTCCCCGCCCTCGCCGCCGGTTATGGGGAGGAGGCCTTCAAAGGCGAGTTGCCCGAGGCGGTGTGCGGGGAAGCGGATCGGGCGCGAGTGAAGATCGAAAATGTGAAGCAGGTTTTCGAGGAGGGGCGAGTCGCTTACACTGCCGACGTGCTCTGCTCCGAGGTCAGGTTCCTCGGCTTGGGCGAACGACGTGCGGCCGTAAAGTTTGTGCTGACGCCCGGCGTACGCTATCGCCTGCTGGCCCGGGCCCCTCAGGGTGAGTACGAGCAACACCGGCAGTTGATCGAGGCGTTTTTGGCGAGCTTCCGGGTCCTGCCCGCCGGTTAGGTGGAGATCATGAACGCCTCCGTCATCGTCTTTCCTGGCTCCAACTGTGACCGCGACGTCAAGGTGGCCCTGGAAAAGGTGACCAAGTCGCCGGTCTCGCTGGTGTGGCACGGCGACGCCGCGGTGCCCGCGAGCGACCTCATCGTGCTTCCCGGTGGCTTCGCCTATGGCGACTATCTGCGCACCGGTGCCATGGCGGCACACTCGCCGATCATGCGCGACGTGGTGGCCAAGGCCAAGGCCGGCACGCCGGTGCTCGGCATTTGCAATGGCTTTCAGGTGCTGTGCGAGGCGGGCTTGCTGCCGGGCGTGCTGATGCGCAATGCGTCCCTGCGCTTTGTGTGCAGGGACGTGCACCTGCGGGTCGAACAGACCAACACACCGTTCACCAGCCGCTATGGCAAGCATGAGGTGATCCGCATTCCCGTCGCCCACGGCGAGGGCAATTATTTCGCCGATCGGGCGACCCTTGAGGAACTCGAGGACGAGGGCCGCGTGGTCTTTCGCTACGTCGATGCAGCGGGCGAGGTCACCGCCGCCGCCAACCCCAACGGCGCACAGCGCAACATTGCCGGCATCTGCGATCCCCGCCGGCGGGTGCTGGGCATGATGCCGCATCCCGAGCGCCTGTTCGAACCCCTGCTCGGTGGCGCCGACGGGCGGCGGCTGTTCGAAAGCCTGCTCGCCAGCCTGAATTGACCGCGCCCGCGTTCACCGTTGCCCGCGTCCGGCGCGGTGACTGACGCCGCCCGCCGCTCGCGCCCCAAGGCCCCCGCTTGGTTTTGCGGGTATATATTGGGCACCCTTCAGGTGGATGGTCCGCGACACCGTCGCGTCAAACGGCGCCGGCATGTATAGGGTGTGCCGCAAGGGGAGCCGGCGCCGGCGCGCCTTCGCCGAGGCATGGACGCCCCAGGGAGCCCAAGCGCAAGGAGCCCAATGCAGAAGCCCGCCCCCCGTCCGGAACCACGCAAGGCGGCGATTGCCTTCATTTTTGCGATCGTGCTGCTCGATGTGATCGCGCTCGGCATCGTCATTCCCGTGCTGCCCAAACTGGTGGAGAGCATGGTCGGGGAGACGCCCAGGGGGGCGGAGATCTTCGGGCTGTTCGGCACGGCCTGGGCGCTCATGCAATTTTTCTGCTCGCCACTGCTCGGCGCCCTCTCCGACCGGTTCGGACGCCGGCCGGTGTTGCTCATCTCCATGGCGGGACACGGCCTTGACTACATTCTCATGGCGGTTGCACCCAACCTCATCTGGCTGTTCGTCGGCCGCGTCATTTCCGGCATCACCGCGGCCAGTTTCGGCACGGCCTACGCCTACATCGCCGACGTCACGGGCCCCGAAAAGCGGGCGCAAAGCTTCGGCATCATCGGTGCGGCGTTCGGCGTCGGTTTCGTCCTGGGTCCGGCGCTCGGCGGCATTCTTGGCGCCTACGATCCGCGGCTACCGTTCTGGGTTGCGGCCGGCTTTAGCTTGGCAAACGCGGCCTATGGTTATCTGTTCGTGCCCGAGTCGCTGCCGCCGGAGCGGCGGATGGCCTTCGATCTGGCGCGCGCCAATCCGCTTGGTTCGCTCTCGCTGCTGCGGCGACGGCCCGCGCTCTTCGGGCTGGCGGGGGTGAACTTCCTGCACCAGCTGGCGCACGCCTCGCTGCCGGCCATTGCGGTGCTCTACGCCTCCTATCGCTACGGCTGGGACAGCCAGATGATGGGATTGTCGCTTGCCGCCATCGGCATCATGTCCGGCCTGGTGCAGGGCACGCTGATCAAGCCGATCGTGGGCGGGATCGGGGAGCGCTGGACCTTGCTGGTCGGCTTGTTGTTTGGGGCGATGGGCTTTGCTATCTACGGCCTCGCCAGCACGAGCCTGCAATTCTGGGCGGGCATTCCGGTGATGGCCCTATGGGGCATCGCCGGCGCGGCCACGCAGGCAATGATGAGCAAGCTCGTCAGCGGCTCCGAGCAAGGGCAGCTGCAGGGTGCCAACGCCAGCATCATGGCGCTCGCCGGTCTCATCGGTCCGGGACTGTTCAGCTTTACGTTTGCCTGGTCGATTGCGCGTGGCGGCGCCGCTGAGCTGCCGGGTCTTGCCTTTCTGCTGGCCGCCGCCTTGCTGGTGGTGGCGGCGGCGCTCGCCTGGCAGGTGACGCGCGCCGCTCAGGCCGGCGGCGGCGATGTCACCTAGAATGGCGGGCGGCGGCGATCTCACCTTCGTCATTTCGGCCGACTATGCGCGCCGGACCGGCGGCTGGGTCTATGATCACAGGCTGCTCAAGGAGCTCGCCGTCCGCGGCTGGCGGATCAGAACGGCAACCTTGCCGGCTGGCTTTCCCACACCCTCGCCGGCGGCCCGCGCGCAATCGGCCGCGGCCTTTGCAGCGATGGCGGACGGCAGCCTGGTGCTTGCCGATCAACTTTGCCTCGGCGTCCTGCCCGAGGTCGCTGCCAGCGAGGGCGATCGCCTGCGTCTGGTCATGATCGTGCACCACCCGCTGGCGCTCGAGGGCTACCGCGCCGCCTCGGGTGGTGCCGCCTTGGCGCGATCGGAGCGCGAGGCCCTGCGCCATACGGCAGCGGTCATCGCCACCTCGGCGAGTACGGCTCGGCTCTTGCGCGCCGACTATGCCGTCGCGGCCGACCGCATTCTCGTCGCCGTGCCCGGGGTCGATCCGCATCCCCTGGCGCGGGGCTCCGGCGGAGAGGTCTTAAACCTCATTTCCGTCGGCGCGGTGATACCGCGCAAGAACCATGGCCTGTTGCTCGGGGCCCTCGCCGGTCTCAAGCATCTGCCTTGGCGGTTGACGCTGGTCGGCGACCTTGCGCGCGCTCCCGGCCACGTGGCCCAATTGCGCGGCCTGATCGCAACCCGCGGCCTGTCGGCCCGTGTCCGCCTGGCGGGCGAAGTGTCGGAGGCGCGGCTTGGGCGCCTGTGGCTGGGTGCCGATCTTTTTGTCTCGGCCTCGCGCCATGAAGGCTATGGCATGGCCATTGCCGAAGCCTTCGCGCACGGCGTGCCGGTGGTGGCCACCTACGCCAGCGCCGCGGGCGCCTGGGTCGGCCGGCGCGGCGCCAAAATCGTGCGCAACGACAGCCTTGCCTCGCTGCGCGCGGCACTCGGCGAGGTCATGGGTGCGCGGGCTTTGCGCGCGGCGCTGCGCCGCGATGCCGTCGCCCGCAGGCGCACCCTGCCCAGTTGGGGGGCAACGGCCGCCGCCGTCGAAAGCCGGCTCTGCCGGCTCCTTGAGAGCCGTTCATAATCGCCGGTCGCGGCGCGACAAGGGGACCCGAGCCGGCTATAAGCCCCACGACCGCCCACCTTTTGCCAGAGCACCATGGACGCCAAAACCAAAGCAAGCCTTAGCCAAGAGCTCATCGCCGAGCACGGCTTCAAGGGCGATGAGTACCAGCGCCTGCTCAAGATCCTGGGCCGCGAGCCGACGCTGACGGAGCTTGGCATCTTTTCGGTCATGTGGAGCGAGCATTGCTCCTACAAATCTTCGCGCCGGTGGTTGAAAGAGCTTCCCACCAAGGGTGCCGTCGTCATTCAAGGGCCGGGCGAAAACGCCGGCGTGATCGACCTCGGCGACGGCGACTGCGCCGTATTCAAGATGGAGAGCCACAATCATCCCTCCTACATCGAGCCCTACCAAGGTGCCGCCACCGGAGTAGGCGGCATCATGCGCGACGTCTTCACCATGGGCGCCCGCCCGATCGCCAACCTCAACGCCTTGCGTTTCGGCGATCCGAGCCATCCCAAGACGCGCCACCTGCTTGCCGGCGTAGTTGCCGGCATCGGCGGCTACGGCAATTGCACGGGGGTGCCCACGGTCGGCGGCGAGACCAACTTCGATGCGGGCTACAACGGCAACATTCTCGTCAACGCCATGTGCGTTGGCTTGGCCAAGAAGGACAAGCTTTTCTATTCGGCCGCCAAAGGCGTCGGCCTGCCCGTCGTCTATGTTGGTTCCAAGACCGGTCGCGACGGCATCCATGGCGCCACCATGGCCTCGGCGGAATTCGACGACCGGTCGAACGAGAAGCGTCCCACCGTACAGGTCGGCGATCCTTTCACCGAGAAGCTGCTGATCGAAGCCTGTCTTGAACTGATGGCTAGCGATGCCATCGTCGCCATCCAGGATATGGGTGCCGCCGGCCTCACCTCCTCGACCTCGGAGATGGCCGACAAGGGCGGCGTTGGCATCGAGCTCGAGCTCGATCGGGTACCGCAGCGCGAAACCGGCATGAGCGCCTACGAGATGATGCTCTCGGAGTCCCAGGAGCGCATGCTGATGATCCTCAAGCCCCAGCGCGAAGCGGAGGCGGAGGCCATCTTCAAGAAATGGGGTCTCGACTTCGCCGTGATCGGTCACACCACCGATACCGGCCGCATGATCGTGAAGCACAAGGGCGTCGTCGAAGCCGACTTGCCGGTCGACAAATTGGCGAACTCCGCCCCGCTTTACGAACGGCCCTATGTGGAGACCGTCCCGCCGCGCGCCATCCTGCCCGAGTGGGTGCCCGCTCCCAACACCATCCTCGGCACCTTGAAGACCATGATGGGCTCACCGCACTTGGCCTCGCGGCGCTGGATTTGGGAGCAGTACGATCACACGGTGATGGGCGACACCATTCAGCGTCCCGGCGGCGATGCGGCGGTGGTGCGCGTGCACGGCACCAACAAAGGGGTCGCCCTGACGTGCGACGTCACCCCCCGCTACGTCGCCGCCGACCCGCGCATGGGAGCCAGGCAGGCGGTAGCCGAGAGCTGGCGCAATCTGATCGCCGCCGGCGCCGACCCCCTGGCCATCACCGACAACTTGAACTTCGGCAACCCCGAGCGCCCGGACGTGATGGGGCAGCTGGTCGGCGCTATCAAGGGCATGAAGGAGGCCTGCGAGGCCCTCAAGTATCCGGTCGTGTCGGGCAACGTCTCGCTCTATAACGAGACCAACGGCATCGCCATTCCACCCACTCCCGCCATCGGCGGCGTTGGGCTGGTCCCAGATCTCAGCAAGATGGCCAGCATCGGCCTCCGGGCGACGGGCGACCTGCTGATTGCCGTCGGCCGCGAGGCGGGCCATCTCGGCCAATCGCTCTATCAGCTCATCATCACGGGAAAACTCGAGGGCTCCCCGCCGCCCGTCGACCTCGCCGACGAGATCAAGGCCGGCAATCTCGTGCGGGCTTTGATCCGCGAGGGCAAGGTCGGTGCCGTGCATGATGTCAGCGATGGCGGCCTGCTGACGGCGGTGGCGGAAATGGCGCTCGCCGGCGGCATCGGCGTGCAGCTCTACCCCTACGAGGGGAGGCTGCCGCAGCACGCGGCCTGGTTCGGTGAGGACCAGGGCCGCTATGTGCTGGCCGCCGATCCGGGCTTGGCCGAGGAGATAATCGAACGATCCCGCCTACTTGCGCTGCCGGCCCGCGTCATCGGCCGCGTCGGCGGCGAGGGCCTCAGCCTGAAGGATGAGGCCCTGCTGGAGCTTGCCGAGCTGCGCGCGACGCATGAGGCCTGGCTGCCGCGCTTTATGGGCGCGGCCTAGACCGCTAACCTTTGGCGCTGGCGCTGGTAGATGGGTGTGGTGTTGCCGGCGGCCGGCGGCCTATCATAGGCTCAACCGTACCGGTTTGGAGACGCGCCTGATGCCTATGGATTCCCAAGAAATCGCTCGCCTGATCAAGGCGCGCTTTCCCGACGCCGAGGTCACCATCAGGGATCTCGCCGGGGATGGCGATCACTACGCGGCTCACGTCGTGAGCAAAGAATTCAAGGGCAAGACCCGGGTGCAGCAGCACAAGATGGTCTACGAGGCGCTGGAGGGGCGTATGGGTGGGGTTTTGCACGCCTTGGCCCTGACCACGGCGGCCCGCCCAGATTGACTTTGCCGGGCCATTGCCCACATCTAGACGCAGCATCCGGGTGCGATCGCCGCTCCCGAGGAGACGCGAAGAGAGGACTTTTGCATGAGCGAGCAAGCCGTCCACGACTGGATCCGCAAGGCGGTCGCTAACAACGATGTGGTCCTGTTTATGAAGGGCACCAAAGATTTTCCCCAGTGCGGGTTCTCCTCGCAGGTGGCCCAGATCCTGGGGCACCTGGGCGTCGCCTATAGGGACGTGAACGTCCTGGAAGACATCGGCATTCGCGAGGGCATCAAGAGCTTCTCAAACTGGCCGACCATCCCCCAACTCTATGTCAAGGGCGAGTTCGTCGGCGGCTGCGATATCGTGCGTGAAATGTTCCAGGCAGGCGAGTTGCAGCAGCTCCTGCAAGATAAGGGCGTAAGTTTCGCTTCCGCCCAGGCCACGGTCTAGGCCATTTTCGTTGGCCCGCGGCGCCGCGTCCGCTCGGACATAATCCCGCCGCCTCACCCGCTAGGATGAGGCGGCTTTTTTGTCTGAGTGATGAGCGCGCATCGGCATGACGCTCGGCGGCCGCCGATTTCTACTCACCCTTGCCATCGTCGGCGCCAGCGTTTGCTTGGCGCTGGGCGTGAGCCTGCCGATCATCAAGCTCACCAAGTTCCTTTTCTTCACCTACGAGCACTCGCTGATCTCGACGGTGAATGCCCTGATCCGCTCCGGGCAGATCTTTCTCGGCATCACCGTGCTGATCTTCTCGATTGCCTTGCCGATCCTGAAGCTCCTCTATCTCTTGCTGTTGTCCACCTTGCCCAAGCGTGAGTTGCAGCGGCTATCGCGGCAGCTGCGGGCGCTCGAATGGATCGGCAAGTGGTCGATGCACGACGTGTTGGTGCTGTCGCTGTCGATTTTCTTCATCAAAAGCCAAGGCGTTTATGACGCCAAGAGCCTCAACGGCGTCTACTTCTTTACGGCCGCCGTATTGTTCATGATCCTGGCCTATGCCTGGCTCCGGGGCGACGTCGCCGCCGCTGACGCATCCACCGAAAGCGTGCTGCCGATGCGCCGGTCGCCGCCGGCCTCGACGCTGCGCACCTTTACCTTCAGCTTCGTGATCATTCTGGCAACCGTGTTCTTTGCGCTCGGCGTTATGCTGCCGGCCATTCGCTTTACCACGGTGTTCGTGTGGACCAACCAGCACTCCATCGCCACCATCATTTGGGCGCTCTACCAGAACGAGGAATTCTTCCTCTGTTTTGTCATCTTCATGTTTTCCATCTTTTTCCCGTTTCTCAAGCTGTTCTATCTGCTCACCCTTGTTACCTCGCCCGACCTGCCGGCCGAGTTTCGCGACAAGTCGATCTCGGCCATGGAATGGCTGGGGCGCTATTCGATGACCGACGTCATGGTGCTGGCGCTGATGATTTTCTACATCAACGCCTCGGGCTACACCGAGGCCTCGGTACTGCCGGGCATCTACTTCTTTGCGGCGTCCACCTTGATGACGATGCTGGCCTATGGCTGGGCCAACTCCGTCACGCCCGGCGTGCGCGATGCGAAGGGACCGGCCAGCCTGCAGGCACGCCTAGCCGAGCTTTCCCCGAGCGCGAGGCCGCCGCAGAAGCTGGCGTCATGATCGCCTGGCGGCGCCCGCCGGCACGGGCAGCGGCTGGCGTCCGCGTCATGCCTTGCCATCGAGCAGCAGCCGCAGCATGCCGACGATTTCCCGCCCACCCGCCGGCTTGGCGATCACCGGTGCACCAGTGCCCGTCGTGAAGTCATCGAGCGCCCGGCCGCTATAATAGAGAAAGGGGACGCGTTTCTCCTTCAGGCGCCGTGCCACCGCCCGGCCGCTTTCAACGCCAAGCCAATAATCGAGCACCGCCGCCGAGCAGGAATGCGCAGCGATGGCCGCGAGCGCATTTTCGACATTGGCGGCCCGCACCACCTCGGCCCCCGCATCCTGCAGCGATGCGCTGATATCGAGGGCGATCAGAGGTTCGTCCTCGACCACGAGGATGAGCGCACCATGGAGTATATCGTTTTGCAAAAGTTCCCCCAGCTCCTGGCCTCGGCCCGCGCCTGGCAACAGCATTAAAAAAATTCAGCATCCAAGCAAGAAAAAGCAACCCCCTGCGACGACAGCAAAAATCGGCGGCGCGCCGGCGCGATAGCGGCTTGGGCAGAACCTTTCGGCCGGCGCCGCGTTTCCTCCCCGAAGGGCCCTTGAGGCTCGCCAGACCTGGAGATTTGTGATGACGCTCAAAACCGGAGCGAGCGCGGTTGCCTTACTGCTGGCGCTCGGATTGACCCCGGCGCTGGCGCAAACCACCGCGCCATCGCCGCAAGCGCCGAAGGCAACGGAAGCGCCAAAAGCCCCCGTTACGGGCCAGATCGTAACGCAGGAGGACAACACCATCCTGGCCAAGGACCTGATCGGCCAGACCGTGTATGCGCCGGATAAAACCAAGATCGGCAGCATCAGCGATCTGATCCTGAGCAAGGACGGCAAGACCGTGCAAGGCTTTGTCATCGGCGTCGGCGGCTTCCTCGGCATCGGCGAAAAGAGCGTGGCCATGAAAATCGACCGTCTACAGATCGGTCAGGATAAGGACGGTTTACAGCTCACCATGGACGCCAAGAAGGAAGAGCTCGCCAACGCTCCCTCCTTCAAGTCCAAGAAGGACGTGGACGCCGAGCGCCAGTCGGCTGAGCGAGCAAGTAACCCGCCGACCGGCCCGCGCCCGACCACAAAGCCATAACCGCGTCGACGTCGACAAAACTGCGGCCGGCGAGCCTCTCGCCGGCCACGATTGTGCGCCAGCCGCTCGACCGCATCAGCGGCTATAGAACTCCACCACCAGGTTGGGTTCCATATGCACCGGGAAGGGGACGTCGGCGAGACCGGGAATGCGGATGAGCTTGGCGGTCATCTTGTTGTGGTCGGCCTCGATGTACTCGGGAACGTCGCGCTCCGCGCTTTTGATGGCCTCCAGCAGCAGCGTCATCTGCTTGGCCTTTTCCTTCACCTCGATCAGATCGCCGATGCGGCAGCGGTAGCTCGCGATATTGACCCGTCGGCCGTTCACCGTGACATGGCCGTGGCTCACGAACTGACGGGCGGCAAACATGGTAGGTACGAACTTGGCTCGGTAGATGATGGCGTCCAGTCGCCGCTCCAGCAAGCCGATCAGATGTTCGGAGGTTGAGCCCTTGAAACGGCGCGCGGCCTGATAGATGCCGTTGAATTGCCGCTCGGTGATATTGGCGTAATAGCCTTTCAGTTTCTGCTTTGCTCTGAGCTGCTGGCCGTAGTCGGACAGCTTACCGCTGCGCCGCTCACCATGCTGGCCTGGCCGGCTCTCGCGCTTGTTGATCGGGCTCTTCGGCCGCCCCCAGATGTTTTGGCCCAGGCGCCGATCGATCTTGTGCTTCGCCTGGATACGTTTGGTCATGCTTCAGGTCTCCAAAGTCGCGAGAGAAATCGTGAGCTCGAATAGTACGCACGCCCTCCTCTACCCGGCTGCTGCCGGATCGACAGGCACCCCGCCCGAGCGGGCTACCGCGGATGTGCAAACGCGAAGGGCGGGCCAAACGGCCCGCCGGCCCTGCCTTATAGCGCAAGAGCGTGCCAGGTCAATCGGTCAACCGTGCCTGCGACAAGGCCCGCTGGCCTATTTCTTCTGACTGGCGGGCTTGACCTGGGTGGCGGCCGGGGCCGCCGCCGGCGGGTTGGTTGCCGTGGTGGCCGGCGCCCCCGGGGCTGGCGTCGGGGGCACGTTGGCGGCGACATAGGACTTGATCTGGCTTTCGACCTTCTGCTTTTCCGTGTCGGTACAGGTCGGCGCCTTTTCCGGTTTGTCGCTATTGAGGATCACCTCTTTGTCCCCATCCTTCTCGACCAACTTGACCTTGCCCGTCAGGGTCATGACGGTGAACAGGTGCAGCTGATTGATGAACAGCAGCTGCTGGTCGCTCCACTTTCCCTTGGCCGCCTCGCGCTTCATGAAGGTCTGGTAGTTGGCCCGTTGCTCCTCGATCAGGTCGCAGACCTGCGCATAGGCCGACAGGCGCGCGACCTTGATGGCCTCGCGCGCCGTATCCATGGGGACCACAACCTCACTGGGCTTGCTCTTGTCGACCTCGATCACCTTGCCGTCGGGGCTGGTGAACTTGTTCGGCACCAGCGACCAGGCGTACTGCATCAGTGTCAGTACCGATTTGTCGCTCAGCTCCTTGTTCTGTGCCGAGGCTGGCGCACACGCTGCCGCCAGCGCCAACACCGCCCCAATGCCGGCCCTTGCACCGTTGCCGATCATTCCGCAGCCCCTGTCTGTCCAGCCCAATTGCAACGTTCTTGTCTCGTTCGCCAACGGCAGTCCCACTCTGCCCGGCGCTGCGCATGGCTCAAGGGGAATCGAGGCATAACTAAGGCGAATTCCGAGTCGTTCGCCTACCGTGTACAAGCGCCTTTACGATTCCCCGCAGGGTGCGGATTTCCTGCTGCGTCGCGCCCATCCGCGTGAACATAGTGCGCATATTACGCACCATGCTGGGGCGCTTTTCGGGCGACGAGAAAAAGCCCCGCGCGTCCAGTTCACGCTCGAGATGCTCGAAAAAGCCCATCAGTTCTTCGCGGCCGGCCGGCGCTGAACCGCGCAGCCGCAGCCCGGCTGCCAGCGGCTGCTCGTAGGTGGTGACGCGCCCCAAGGTGCCGTGGCCGGCCCGTTTCATCCATTCGTAGCTCATGAGCAAGGCGGCTTGGGCAAGGTTGAGGGAGGCAAATGCCGGATTGACCGGGGCCATGATCAGGGCATCAGCATTGGCGATTTCCTCCGTTTCAAGACCGTTGCGCTCCGGCCCAAAGACAATGCCGCAGCGCTGCCCGGCGGCGATGCGCTGAGCCATCTCGGCGGTGGCGCCTTCTGGGGTCATGATCGGCTTGGCGAGATCGCGCTGACGGGCGGAGGTGGCCGCTACCCAATTGAGCCCCGCCAGCGCGCTGGCGAGCGAGGGAAAGGCTTCCGCGCCATCGATCACGAAATTGGCGCCGGAGGCGGCGATGCGCGCCTTTTCGTTGGGCCAGCCGTCGCGCGGGGCGACGAGGCGCAACTCCTCCAGGCCGAAGTTGGCCATGGCGCGGGCCACCATGCCAATGTTGTCGGCGAGCTGTGGCCGCACCAGGATCAGGGCCGGCGCCGCGTGGGGCTCGGCGGGGGCGCCGCTCAGGTTGGCGCGGCGCAGGCCGTGGCGCAGCTTGCGCAGCAGCCGTCGGGCCCAGAACCAGTACTCCTCCCCGGCCCAGGTCTTTGCCAATTGGGCCAGGCTTTCGGCCTCGAGCCTGTCGCTGCCGCCGCCCTGCAAGCGAACGGCAGAACGCTTGAAGCCGATCTCGGCAAAGCGAGCCACGAAATCATCGAAGGTCTTGATGCCGAACCGTTCGGTGCGCAACCGGCACCCCGGGCAGGTCGCCGCTTGCTTGCGACAGCGCTGCTCGGCGCAATAGGTGAGGACGGCTTCCAAGCCCGTGCGGTCGAGGCCGGCAAACGCCATCTCGCCGAGCCCCTCGGCGATGCTCGTTTGATAGCAGCGCTCGACCACGGCCCCGACCGCGAGCTCGGTTCCGGCAATGCGCGGTTCGCCCGCGCTGACCACGACGCCTGTCACCTTCACCTCTGGCGGCTCGATGCCTTGCCCTCACCCGCCGGGATCGGGCCCTGGCATTGTAGCGGGCTGGGGCGTTTCGTGCAGCGCGCGCGGCGCCCGCCCACGCACACCCTTAGCTTGGCAAAAACGCGCCGATCAGCCCGACCACCTCCTCGGTCTTCTGGTGCACGAGCCACTGGTCCGCTCCCGGCACCGTGAGGTTGCAGCAGCAGTCGGGCAGGCTCGCCCAAGAGACCGGCAGCAGCGCCTTGTCGTCCATGCCCCAGATCAGCAGGTGTGGCATGCGCACGCGCAACCGTTCGGGCTCGAGCTTGGGCAGGGCACCAGGATCGACGCGCTCGCCGACTTTCGGCACCAGCAGCGGCGATGCCCGATAGCAGTTGAGCATCCCCCGTCAAGGCCCCCGGCGCCGCCCCGGCCGCGCGGTAGCCCGCCGCCTTGGCGGGCGTCAACCAGGGCTGCGGGCCGAACCGGCTCAGCATGGCCAAAGAGCTGCTCGAAGCCGTTGGCCGACGGCCTTTGCTCGGCCTCGGGCTGGCGCAGCTCGTGCATGGTGGCGCTGGCCAGGCGCTGGGCCTCGGCCTTCACTAGCGCGCGCTGGAAGGGAGCGGGGTGCACGCCGTTGATGACCACCAGCTTCGCCACGCGCCTGGGGGCGGCGATCGCGGTGGCGTAGGCAATGGCGCCGCCCCCAATCGTGGGCCACCATGCTGACGGGGCGAGCCGGCGATAGGCGATCGCCCAAGGCCAGCACGTCGCGCACCAATGGCTTGCTGCGATAGGCCTCAAGCCCGAGTGGCTTGCCCGATAGCGCATAGCCGCGTTGATCCGGCGCCACGGCTTGGTAGCGGTCAGCGGGCAGCACCTGCTCCCGGGCGCCGGAGTATTCGGGAAAACCATGCAGGAACAGGATCAGCGGGGCGGTCGCGTCGCCCACTGCCCGCAGGTGAAGGTCGATCCCGTTCACTTGAACTGTGAATTGGCGCACGGCGGTTCCCGGCCTCCTGCCGCAAACGGTGCGCAAAAGCCGTGGCGCTGTCGAGAGTTGTTGGCCACCTGCGGCGCCAGCAACCTTTGCTGAGGGCCGCACCGGTGCTAAGAGGGCGGCGCTTTGGCGCGACGCGATTGGAGGGAGCTTCCATGCAGAAGATCAAGGTCACCGGCACCGTCGTCGAGATGGACGGCGATGAGATGACGCGGATCATCTGGCAGCTCATCAAGGACAAGCTGATCCATCCCTATCTCGAGCTGAACCTTGAGTACTACGATTTGGGCATCGAGAACCGCGATAAGACCAACGACCAAGTGACGGTCGATGCCGCCAATGCCACCAAAAAACACGGCGTGGCCGTCAAATGCGCCACCATCACGCCGGACGAGGGGCGCGTCAAAGAGTTCAACCTCAAGGAAATGTGGAAATCGCCCAACGGCACCATCCGCAATATTTTGGGCGGCGTCATCTTCCGTGAGCCCATCATCTGCAAGAACGTGCCGCGGCTCGTACCCGGCTGGACGCAACCGTTCGTGATTGGGCGGCACGCCTATGCCGATCAGTATCGCGCCACCGATTTCAAGTTTCCCGGCAAGGGCACGATCACGCTCAAATTCGTCGGTGAAGACGGCAAGGTGATCGAACGCGAGGTCTTCAAGTCGCCCGGGGCCGGCGTGACCATGGCAATGTACAACCTCGATGACTCGATCCGCGATTTCGCGCGCGCGTCCTTCAACTACGGGCTGGCCCGCAACTACCCCGTCTACCTGTCGACCAAGAACACCATCCTCAAGGTCTACGACGGCCGCTTCAAAGACATTTTCCAGGAGGTGTTTGAGCGCGAGTTCAAAGCCGAATTCGACAAGCGGAAACTCACCTACGAGCATCGCCTGATCGACGATATGGTGGCGGCGGCGCTGAAATGGTCCGGCGGCTATGTGTGGGCGTGCAAGAACTACGACGGCGACGTGCAATCCGATACGGCGGCGCAGGGTTTCGGTTCCCTCGGCCTGATGACCAGCGTGCTGATGACACCCGATGGCGGCGTCGTCGAATCGGAGGCCGCCCACGGCACGGTCACGCGTCACTATCGCCAACACCAGCAGGGCATGGAGACCTCGACCAACTCGATGGCTTCGATCTTCGCCTGGACGCGCGGTTTGGCGCACCGCGCCAAGCTCGATAACAACCCGGAGCTCGCCCGTTTCGCATCCACCTTGGAGAAGCTGTCAATCGACACGGTCGAGGCCGGCGACATGACCAAGGACCTGGCCTTGTTGGTGGGTGATCAGCAAAAGTGGCTGTCGACCACGGCCTTCCTGGACAAGATCGATGTCAACCTCAAAAAGGCCATGGCCGCCTAGCCGGCGCAGCGCCGAGCGGCGCTAGGACCGGGCAGGGAAAGGGCGCAAAAGGCGCCCCAAGGGCGGCCCGCCGTCTTTGTCCGGTCCAATTCGCATGCTCTGGACGTGGCCCAAGCCGGGGTTCAGGCTTGGGGAAGGCGTCATGCCAGACAAAACCATTGGGCGGCTGCTCTGCGGTCTTGCCTTGATCGGCCCGCTCTGCGTCGGTGTGCCAGCCAGCGCGCAGCAGCGGGTGGCGTTGGTGATCGGCAATTCGGCCTACCTCGCCGCCACTCCCCTCGCCAATCCGGCCAACGATGCCGGCGACATCGGCGAGGCGCTGAAAGAGGCGGGATTCGCCATCATCATCGGGCTCAATTTGGACAAACGCGCCTTCGACGCAAAGGTGCGCGAGTTCTCCCGCGTGCTGCCACAGGCGGAGACGGCAGTGCTATTCTATGCCGGTCACGGTCTGCAGGTTTCCGGCCGCAACCACTTGCTCCCGGTCGATGCCCGGCTACAAACGGAGCGCGACCTCGATTTCGAAGCCGTCAGCCTCGATTTCATCCTGCGACAGATGGAGCTCGATCGCGAAGGCAAGACGAACATCATTTTTCTCGACGCATGTCGCGACAATCCGTTGGCGCGAAATCTGGCGCGTACGATGGGCACCCGCTCGGCCAGCATCGGTAACGGGCTGGCGCAGGTTGAGACCGGCGTTGGCACCTTCATTGCCTACTCGACGCAGCCCGGCAACGTCGCGCTCGACGGCCAGGGACGCAATTCGCCATTTACGGCGGCATTGCTCGAGGGACTGAGGGAACCGGGACGCAATTTGACCAGCGTCATGATCGAGGTGCGCAAGCAGGTGCTGGCGACCACCAACGGCAAGCAGGTGCCCTGGGACCATTCGGCCCTGACGGGCGATTTTTATTTTCATCTCGCCGCCGCGCCGGGAGGCCTGCCCAGACTTGCCCCAAGCGGCACCGCGCCGGAAACGGAGGCAATGCGGCAGCGCCTGGAACAGCTGGAGCGGGAATTGGCGCGCAGAACCGATCCGAACCGCACGCTGAACTTGGTGAAACTCGAGCAGCTCAAGGAACGGGTACGGCAGCTCGAAGAGTCGAACCGCGCCGATCAGCAGCGGATTTTCGACACCTATCGCAAGTATGGGCCCGTGAGCGATCCCAACGCGCGTGGAGCGCTCAACCGGGAGATCGGCAGCATCCAGCTGCAGATGGCGCGGCGCGGCCAGGAGCAAAAGCTACTGCGCGACGAGATCACGCAACTCGAAGCTCAATCCGGCGCGAATGCCAAGGATGCAGCAAAGTAAAAAGTAAAAGGGTGGGTAAAAAGCACAAGGGTTGCCCGCTTTTGGTGGGACGCGGGGCTACCGCGGCAGGCGCGCTCCCGGCGCCGGCCCCGCCAGCGGGCGATGTCGCGCCCGATAATAGGCGAGGGTACCGCGTCCGGACAGGCGGACGATCCAGGCCGTGGCAAGCGCGCACAACCGCGGCAACTCCCGGTCCAGGGGCGCGAAATTCCAGCTGCTGAGTTTCGGAGCGGCGCCGACACGAACCACCGACACCCTGGCAAACTTTGGCATTTTAAGGCTCCAGCTCATGATCTTGGCTCGGTTGCCGGAGCGGGCCAAGGAGCGCCCGCGGGCAACCGGCTTGACGTTGTTCGCCTCGTAAAACTGCGATCCGCGGCGGCCGTTCCGGGGCCGCCGAAACCGGCAACGAGCGGGAACCAAGCGGTTAAATTCAGAGTTTTAGCCAATTGATGCGGGCCCCACGTGCGCCGGCGTGTTAGCATCCCGGGCGCTGGCGGGGACACCTCAAGAATGGGGGTGAGCCATGCTGCAAACGCGTAGCGCCACGCCCCGCGCTCCGCCTCAGCGGCGCTGCCCGAGGCCGCCCGCCGCCGCGCGCCGATAAGCTGCCTTCCAA